>OGKW01000448.1_pt1 | contig 36726 bp, 40 predicted proteins | sample 1572601 | NCBI WGS metagenome assembly OGKW01 (sample SAMEA2581875, study PRJEB24529) | metagenome | biome: Human gut stool | place: China | collected 2011
CGCAGCCGCCGAAGCGGTGCTTAAGCCGTAAGGCGGGAATTGTGCGGTGTTACCTTCAGTTTTCACAAATCATGCCGTAGCCATAGCGGTCATCCCCAAAACCGCGTTTATTGACCAGCTTTACGCCAAAGTGGCCGTATTTGGATGCAATGGTCGTAGCTGCCGCCCCAGCTGTCAAAACCGTTAATACCACACTGATACCTGCGGTAACAGCCGTGACAAGGCTGTGCAGCCTAGCAAGAAAATGACGGATGGCTGAGTGTGACACCGTGATTGTCTTGCGGGTGTTGCTGGCAGCTTTCTGCATGGCAAATTGTATTTGTTGGATTTGATAACCCCGCTTCCTTATTTTATGTATAGGTAGAAAATGGAAAATTCGAAAAGAAACTGAAAACTGTCGGAAAAAGCAAAAAATCCCCGCAGCCAATGGGAAATTGCTGCGGGAAAATTGAAAACCTTCTGAAAGCAGCAGAAATTATTCTGTTTTTTCTCAAAAAATCGTCTCCTCCCCTGCCGAATTCCAAAAAGCGGCAGAAATAGTGGGCATCAGGGTGGGAAAACTGCCCGAAAATGGTTGGACTACACTGTAAAACCGTGTCTAAAAATTGGTTGGCGAAATCGCCAATTTTCGGCGATACAACAAAAAAGACTGTGACATCTTTTTTATCACAGTCTTATGTCTGAGTGTTACAAAAGAGATACCCTACTTTCCCGTGGCTACATTGTCGAGTTTCTGCTAGGTGTATCCCTATTTTCACAAGATTCTTTTCTTAACAGAATCACCCATCAATCAGCCTATTGGAAAGTTCAATTATATTGACAGTTTCAAAGTTATAGTTGAAAATTGATGCTATAATAATCTGATTTCCCGAAAAGTCTCTTTTTAATATATTTATCATTCGTTCAACATTAGACGGATCAACTTCTTTACCACTAGGGGAGTCTAAAATAATCGGAAGCTTTATTCCCAAATATTTCTCAATTTCTATGATATATGCCAATCGAAACGCAAAGACCATTTTATGCAGCATTGCACCGGAAAGTTCTTTCAAGTTAGACGTAAATAAATACGCTTGGCTTATTGTTTCACTATTTCCTACTCCCAGTTCCTCTGCATATTTCACCATGTTTGTGTAGAGGGATGTCACAACTTTTGCATCTGACTTTGTTTTTTTGGATATCTCGGCACGAACTTCTCTTAATATTTTTTCTAAACGTTTCGTTTCCTTTTCTATCCCTCTTGCATCAATAGGAACCGCTGCAATTTTTTTGTCAAAAATGTCGATCATGCTTTCCGACTGGTAAAAAGCTAATTGTTCTTCTTCCGCATTTTGCTCCTTTCGGATGCCTGCCAATTGATTCATGACAGATTTGAGTTCCGCCGACACTATTTTTCGTTTAGTTCCTAAAAAACTGATCGTATCTGCAAGTCCTACAATAGAGTCCGCTTTCACCGGAAACATTGTCCCATCTGGTAACTGAATCACAAGTTTCATTTCAGCTATATATTGACGGGTACGCTTATTATTGGAAAGGCTTTGATCAATCCTTCTCAACTCGCTTTGCAGATTCTTTTGTTGAATTAGTAATTGCGCTATGGCTGCATCTGATTCAACGCTGTACGAATCCGATACGAGCGTTCCGCTTTCAGCAATAACTTCCTCGCGATATTTTGCCACGCTGGCCATTTGACGATACTTAGAAAGTTCTTTCGAAAGCCGCGCTTCTTTAGCAATCAAAGCGTTACAATCACATTCTGAGAGTCCTCGAATTAATTCTTCGATATTAAATCTTATGCTTCCTATTACAGTACCACGATTTAGAAGTGTCCATCCTTTTTCTTGATCCACATAAATTGCACCAAGTATATTGTCTAAAACATCGACATTCTCTGTACCAAAAAGTTTTGCATGAAGTTCATGTAGTTGATGCGGCAAAATATATGTTTTCTTTTCATCATTAATGGTAGTCTCAATGAAATCGTCCGCATAACGCAAGAGTGTCACATCTCCCAGCGCATCACAGAAAATTTCACTTCCCACCTCGCACCGTTCAAAATTGATTTTTCGTGTATTCGGGATATTGTAGCCGAGAGAATATAACATAAACCGAAGTAATGTTGTTTTCCCGCAGCTATTTTTCTTGCTAAATATAAGGTTTGCGCCATCTGTGAATTCGAATTTTCGTTCTGTAAATCCTTCTTTTATGCGAACCGATTTGAAAATCACAAATTCACCCCCTGCTTAACCTTATCAATCGTTATTCTTCTGTGAATTACATTGTATAGAACAATTTTTGTAAGAGCTTCTTTCGTCTCTTTTTCAATACCCACTACAGAAAAGTTTTCCTGATAGTTTTCCCATGTAGCATTGATAAATTCTCGGCATTTTCCTTTTGTTTTCTTATTACATGGAAATTGCGCATAATCATATAACACTCTTGTAAAGAATTCAACTCTCTCACAACACGAATTTATTGTATTTCCATAAAGTCGCGCGACTTCGTCATAAACCCCCACATCAAATTCTTCGATGAATTCGTCATCATCACAGCGAGAAATGTCTGTCTCGTGTACTAAAATCGGCCAAATAATATCTTCTTTTGTTAGCTGAATAGACGAATCCTTTTTTGTTCCATTAATAAATACATTTTCATTCCATACATCAAACAACCACTTACCCAGTCCATATGTAAAATTTCCATTTAATGCACCAATAAAGTCATTTACCTTTTGCATCACGAATTTATATCTTTCAGTCTCGTCATCCGTTTCAAATGGGAAAGTTTGTACTATAAATTTAGACAAATCAAGCGGTCTTTTAATCTGCTTCAGATAATTTTGTACCAAATCCTTAGAAGATTGTGGCAAATCTTCAAATTTTCTACGTGAAGGGAACCCACCAAATACATTTCTTGAATCGGGTTCTTTAAAAGGATTTGTGGAATTCGTAATGAAAATCAGTTGCCGTGCAGATACCCTTTCAGCTCCTCCCGAAAGGGTTAGCAATGCTTTCTTCAGGTTTTCGCGAACATGCGAAAAATCTTTACTACTTGCTTCTATCGCTTTTGCTTGGGCCAGAATTTTCTGTCCATCATTCAAAGATATTTCTATATCTTCTTCGTTTCCCTCAAGGCGCACAGATTTCAATTCTTTTATGTTTTCCAGCATAAGTACAATAGCTGCATTTCTTTGAAAATCAAAGCCGAACAATGTGGCATTTGCTCGTCGATTTTTTGGCATTGTAATGTCCTCCAACTTTCAAATGCTCACATAAAATTCCGTTTTATTTTTATCGCCACATGATGGCGCAGAAACATAATGATGCACTTGGTTATTCCACTACGACTATGATAGCTTCTTCACTTCCGCCTCAAATGCACTCTCCGTCATATTAGCACGGCGTGCCGCATCTTTAATGCTCAACAAACCATCCTTAACAAGACCTGCAAGAGCTGCCACAGCGCCTTCGGTGCGGCCTTCAGCCTTGCTCTCGTTCATCATATCCTCAACTGCTTTGCACACATCAATCACCTCCGCGTCCTCTGGAATGTCCAGAGGTGTGTTCGTTACAGCTTTGATTACTCGCGCCGCGTTCGCTTCCATAAGCATACGCGGGTTATCGGTCAAAAATTCAGTCAATCGTTTTTTGTCTTTGGAATACTTGATGTACCCGATTACCTCCCGGAGACTTGTCGAGAACTTTTTCAAGTCCTCTTTGCTCAGTTTTGCCGGATCTATCAAGTGAATCTGATAATCCTGCACAAAGTTCAGCAGGCTCTCATTCTTGACTGCCATCATTTCATGCAAAGACAGCGGGCCATCCCACTCGTTCGCTCCAAAGTGCAGCACCAAGGTAATGACAGGTGTGATCTTATCGTCCTTATAGAAGCCGGACAAGTACTCACCCCTGCTGTGTCCTTTCGAGCCATCGGTGCGATGCTTTGCTGCTATGTCAGCAACCTGCTTGCCATACTGGAGCGCATCATAAATGATACTGCGAACAGGCATTGCATAGTGAATATCGGTTTGGTTTTCGATACCCAAAAGGATGTAAGCCGCTTCGCCATCTTGCTTGATGACCGCCGATTTCAGCACATCACGGTATTTTTGCACCGCATCATCCGGCTGGTTTCCGTTCTCGTCCTGCGCGCCAAACGGCAACGCTATTTCTGTTGTGTCCAGTTCCTGCAGCTGCGCAGGATCAACAACTGCCTTACCGCCGTAAATTAGATAGTTGAATGCATCTGCAAACACAGTATTTCCTTTCACGTAGGCTTTTGTGACCGTATCAGCCAATCCCATTGGTGTACACCTCCTTACCTTTCACTTCTTATTGTATGGTCTTATCTTACCATAAAGCGTTCATTTTATCAAGTTTTGTTTCGTTCCGGATTCTTAATTTTCCGCAAATCATTGTGTTTTCCAATCCATATCTGCTACTATTATCATACACTGACAATCATCACTTTTCAGAAAGGAGTTTGCTCATGAAATTTACCGATGCGCAAAAGAAAGTCACCGTTGCTCGCCGTGAAAAGGGAGAATCCGTCCGTTCACTTTGCTCCGAGTTCAATATTCCGCGCAGCACACTTTATCGCTGGTGCAAAAGCCATAAAACGAATACCATCGCCAACGGCATACCTTTCACAGCAAGAGAAATCAATCAAATGCAGAATCGCATTGTAAAGCTGAACAATATAATTGCAATCCTCAAAACTGTAAATTGTACCGTATCCGCACCACTGCGAGAACGCTTGGTTGCTTTAGAGGCATTATATGGTCAATATGATGTTCACACATTGTGCGAAGCACTGAATGTTGACCGCGGCACTTTTTACAACCATATCCTCAGAAACAAACGCGAGAATGCTTGGTTTGCCAAGCGGCATGAGAAATATCGCCATATTGTGCAGGAAGTCTTTGACGAGTACCAACAGATTCTCGGCGCGGAAAAGATTCGTGCCGTTCTTGTAGAACGCGGTCATCAGGTAAGCACCAAATTTATCGCATCCATTATGCACGAGTGCGGTCTATCCAGCGTCAGGACTACTGCGAGAAGCGATTATCTTCGGCTGAATGCTTTAGAAACTCCGAAGAATAGAATTAGGCAAAGCTTTACAGCGCATTCTCCCAACCAGATTTGGGTCAGTGATGTTACATGCTTTAAAATCAAAGACAAATATTACTATATATGTGTGATTCTCGACCTGTTTTCTCGCAAGGTCGTTGCCTATACCATTTCCAAGAAAAACAGCACCCGCCTTGTGACCTCAACCTTCAAACAAGCCACTATCGAACGCGGCCGTTCCCACAACCTCGTTTTTCACAGTGATCGCGGCTCTCAGTACCTATCGCACACATTCCAGCAGCTCCTACAAGAATATAGAGTAAAGCGATCCGTTTCCGCGCCAGGACATCCGCATGACAATGCTGTGGCTGAATCTTTCTTTGCATCCTTAAAGCGAGAAAATCTCTACCGCATGGAATATAAATCCGAGAACGCATTTCGAACGGGCGTTGCAGAATACATACAATTTTATAACGAAAAACGCCCTCATAAGCTTTTAAAGAACTGCACTCCCTGCCAATTTGAGGAAATCTACTTTTCAAATGAGACATAGCCGTTCATATCGCGTTATTTCAGAATTTCATTTGTGCATTTTCGCAGTTTCACTTTTCCATGTCTCGCTTCCGGGTAAGACAGAAAAATCCGCAAAGCCTATCACATCAAGGCTTTGCGGATATAAAAAAGACCACGCAACAGACTGTCTCAACAAGCAGTTCACATTGCGTGGGGTCTTTCAACCACCTAAAAATCTTGTTACGCATCCGCTTTCAATGCATACTCTTTTTCTTCATACTCAGCTAAATTTTTGGCAATTACATTATAGGCAAACCTTTTTCCTTTCACTCTAGCCGCCACCCACATAACACCCAACTCGATGCACAGATAAAGTCTCAATTTACATGGCAACTCTATTTCTGTAAGTTTTGACATTATTATGCATGCGATTATTATCCATAACGTCATTGCCGTCATGTCTCTAAACATCAAAAAATCTCGCTGGCATATGTAAATCTGTGCTTGATTTTCGTATTTTTGATACAGTTTGTACCAAAATGCATTTTGAATTTTTTCCCGCTTTTCGTCACAATGTTCATCATCAATTTTCTTATATAAATCGCCATATGCTTTCAAGGCTATATCCGTTGTAAAGCGTTCATCTTTATTATTTTTCCTTATTTCCGTGAAAATTGTCTTTCCCGGTATTCCGTTTAATGGCCATATTAGCCTATCCTTAACTTTTCCCTGTAGTATTGAATCCAATGTATAGGAAAATATGTAAGCAACGGTGTACAAGGGGCTACAAGCGGTATAAAGAAACAAGTGGTTTGATAGAGTGGAAAGAGCGTCAGATTTTCCACTCTATCTTTACATAGTCGCTGGTTGCGCTGATTGAAGAAATCAGACCGTCAGCGGCTTTTCGTTTGTCCTCAAAGCTGATATTCTCCCAATCGTCCAGATACCCGGACAGCAATTCAATTTGCTGGGAGGACAGCGTTTCAACGGACAAGTCAGCTATCGCCTTGGACAGCGTTTTGCGGCGGTTGTCCAAATCCTCGATTTTCTTGTTGGCGTAGGCCAGCAAGGTGGCGCTGGCCCCGGTCAGCGTATCAAGCAGTTTTTCAATCTCGGCCTCTACCTGTGCAAGCTCCACCTGATAGGCGGTGATTTTCGGGTTTGCTTTTTCCTCGCCGCCCCGCAGTAGCTTGAACTCCCGGAATTTTTCTCCCATGGCGGTAAAAATGAACTGTTCAAACTCCGTCTTACGGAGAGTACCGCACCCCGGACAGCCCTTGTGGTCGGCCCGCTTGGAACAACGGAGGTATTCATAGCCAGAGGGGTTGTGGGTCGTTTTGAGTGCGTACCCGCATTTCCCGCATTTGATTTTCCCGGCCAGCCAAGTGTTGCGGGCCTTGCGGCCATTCTGGAAGGTGGTGTTTGTCATCAACTTCTTGCGGCACCTCAGCCAAACATCAGCAGATACAAAACCTTCATGGGGCGCAATCACAAGGATCTGGTCTTTCAGGCTCTTGTCCTTGTCCTCCTTCACATCCCGGCCTTGATAGAGATAACAGCCATTTGTCCCGGCGAAGTCGGCGGCGTCATTGACTACCACCGTACCCTGACTTTTGAAAAACTCGTACATTTCCAAGTCAGCCTGTGCATAGACCGGGTTGCGTAAAAGCTGGGATAAGTAGGAACGGGTCAATGACTTCCCATATACTTTGATACCCCGTTCCTCAAAATACCGGGTAATATCTCCGAAGGAAGTCTCGGGCTCGGCGTACATTTCAAACATCAGGCGTACATGGCTTGCGGCTATGGGGTCGGCTACCATCATCTTTGTGCGGATATTTTCAACCACCGTCGGCTCCAAGTCGAAGCCATAGGGAGCTTGGCCGCTCATGTGAAAGCCTTTCAAGCACCGGGAGTAATAAGCGTCTGTGACACGCTTCTGAATTGTCTCCCGTTCAAGCTGGGCGAACACGATACAGATATTCAGCATGGCCCGGCCCATGGGGGTCGAGGTGTCGAACTTCTCTGTGGAAGAAACAAACTCTACATCGTATTCCTGAAACAGCTCCATCATATTCGCAAAGTCCAAAATGGAGCGGCTTATTCTGTCCAGTTTGTAGACAACTACCCGGCGTACCTTGCCTTTGCGTATCTCGCTAAGGAGCTTTTGAAACTCGGGCCTGTCGGTATTCTTGCCGGAATAGCCCTTGTCCTTGAAAACCCGGCAACTGCCGCCTTTCAACTCATACTTGCAGAAATCAATCTGGCTCTCAATGCTGATACTGTCCTTGCGGTCTACGGATTGTCTTGCATAAATTACATCTTCTCTAATATTCATGTTGGGCTCCTTTCCTGTGGAATGGAGCTACCAACCTACAACTATATTATACCATTGATAGCCCCGAAGGACAATGTTGTCGATGGTCAGGCCGGGGTATCGCTGGCCCTTCTGTACTTGCTGAACACCTCATAAAGACAGCGTTCAATCTCCTTTTTCCGCTTTTCCTTTTCCTTCGGAGAGAGTACCGGCGTAAGACTTTCCAGCACAATGCTTTTCCCCTGAAAATGGACGGTTTTGGTTTCACTCTGATAAGTAACGGATTGTACCATTGAAGCCTCCTTTGCGTAGTTGGTTGACTGCCAGCATTTCCCGCATTGTCCCAGTGGGGAAAAGCGAAAGGACAGCACCCGGCAAAGAGTGCTGTCCTTTCGTTCTTCTCCACGCCTCGGGCCAACTTGGCCCGAGGTCAGTATTGCCAATTTTCGTAGTAGTGCGCCGCCTCCTCAACAGCGCAGAAGTCAAAGACTTCATAAAGCTCAACGAGCACCTGATGAATGTCCTTTGCATGGAACCCACAGTTTTCCATGGCTTTGATAACATAGCCACGGCAAGCGTCGTTGCTCCATTCCTCATTCATGGTCAAGACCTTCTTTCTTATAAAGCTGGGGGCGCTAACGCTATATGTTTGGCCTGTCACAAGACAACTGTTTTTTCCGTCAGCGTCCCCGCTGGATTGTGCGGCAAATCGGAGCGAATAAGTTGCCAACTTATTCCTTGCGGCCTGTTGCAGATCGTGGCCGTGGAGATGGCTTGTCCCCACCTGCGGCATGAGTAGTTGTCGCTCGTTTTCCTTATGGAAAAAGTCTTGGCGTACCTGTTACTTGGCTCCCTGCCAAGCACTCCGAGTTACCCGCTATTCAGTTGTGTGAGGAAGGTTCATCCTCTCATTAACCGTGTCAGTTAGAACAGGAAAAAGAATAGGCTCACAGAACTTTTTCCAAATATTTTTTCATGTTCTCCAAGCCACGCTGGATGGCGGCGTTGATGGCTCTTTCCGTCACACCTTCAGCGGCAGCAATCGCTTTGACCGAGTGGTTCAGCAGATAGTGCTCAAACACCCGCTGGCCCTGTGCGTCAGGCAGACTATTCAGCGCATGGCAGATATGCTCGAAGCGTTCCATGCGCTCGATCAGTTCTTGCGGAGAAGGGTTAGAGAAGCAAGCGGAATATTCAATACCATCCTCGGCATCCAGCGAATAGTGCGCCTTATTGCGATAGATACGACGGCGGCTGGCCTTAATGTACCTCTGACCCGCCAGCAGTTCTTCCGCAACTTCTTCCGTGACTTCGACCATAACATCTTCCATATACCACGGGTAAAATTCCCGCAAATTGATTTCCTTCATTGTGTACCTCCGTTTCGGTGTTGGGTGTTGACGAGTAGCCGAAACAGAGGCGGCGGTGAGCGGCACCGGGGCTGGACTTCGGGCCAAGTTGGCCCGAGGCTCCATATAGACGCAAAAACGCCCGGACGGCATGAAGCCGCTCGGGCGCACGAAAATGTACTATCAGAATGGTACTGATATATTGTACCTTTGTGGTTAGAATATCCCGGAGGGGGTGCTACGCTTTTTTTAGCTGGTGAAGTTCATGGGCGTTGCGAAAAAGCAAAAAGGACACGGCGATACCTCCTCGGACACCGCCGTATCCTTAAAAAAGGGCGACTTTAATACACCCTCCGTAATCTCATTTTTTGAAAAGAAAACGGCGGTTTGAAATTGCTATTTCAAAACCGCCGTAAGGGCCTGTATTTTGTTTTGGAGCATGAAAATCCAGCCGCCGAAACAACGGTTTTTTTATTATCCCGTTGGGCGGAAAAATAAGTTTTAGAAAAGAAAAAGCCAATAACCACATCTAATTAAATGGGTTATCGGCTCTGCGTCTGTGCGTCTGGCTCTGTGATAACAGATATATTAAATTGCTTTACATTGACTAAGTTTTCCTTTTTACACTTTGGACAAAATAACGGGAATTTTATTAGTTCTGTATCATATCGCATTTTAATTCGTGTCTTATTCCCGCAGACAGGACAGTATAGCCATTCCTCAATCATGTATTTATCTCCCCCGATGTTTTTCTTTTTTCTTTTTTTGCCGTAAGGCATATTGTCGATCTTGTTCAGCCTCCCGCTGTTCTCGACTTTTAGTTATTCGCTCAACTTTATTTTGCTCATGTTGTAGCTTTAGGGCTTGTTGTGCCTTAGTTCCTATTCCTTTATTCTGTAGATGACTACTTATTTCACGCTGCATCCGCTTAGGGTTTATCTTTCTATCTTGAGCCGTCTCAATTTCAATAGAGGGGCTAAATTTCAATTTATCCCAGTTTTTAAGTAGGAACTCATAAACCTCATAATCTTTTGGCTCTGCACCAAAAGTTATTTTGCATACTTCGTATTTGTTCTCGTCAATGCGCTCGTATAATCCAATCCAAAATGGATCTTCAAATAAAATCGTTAAATTACATTTCATCTTATAATTCCCTTTTGAATTGCTCTTCAAAATTGTCCAGCCATTCTAAAAGTGAATTATAAAGGATGATTTGCTGTTCAATAATTGTTCTTCCGACAAATGGAATATCAGCATATTCAACAGCATATTCACCATTCGTTTTGATTGAAAATGTAATATTTTCTTTCAGCTCTGCAATCAATTCCAAAGCCTCTTCTTTGCTTACTTTGTTTAAGTTGGCAATAACAACATTGAAGTCAAAGAGTAAAGGAATTGCTTGCGTAGAATAGGTGTTCATAAGTTTTTTGAAATATGCCTTACCCTCATCCGTAATTGAATAAACAGCTTTATCTGCGTATTTATCACCTTTTACAATACTACTTTGCAAATAGCCTTTTTCATTTAGCTGGATAACTTTTCGATAGATTGACGGAACACTAACTTTTGCCCATCTTGATAAATGATGGTATTCAACATCTTTTTGAATGTCGTATGCACTCTGTGGTTTTTCTAATACAATCCCAAGAATTACTAAATCTATTGATGACATTTTTTTACCTCCGGTTTTACTATTATCAATAGTACTATTTCTGATAGCAAAAGTCAAGCATATAGACGGCAAAGGTTATCATTTTCCTTTGAATTTCTATGTAGGACAATAAAATACTACCAAAACATAAAATTGTGTTTCGTTCTCATAATCAAACCCGAAATGTAAAATAATATATGGGTGATATGAGAATGTACCAAGATGAAAGACGGCTTGACTTCCACGCATTAGGCCGGGAGATCAAGCGCAAAAGAGAGGCGAAAGGTTGGACGCAGGAATATCTTGCACAGCTTGTAGACCGTACCCCACGCTCTATCATGTATTTTGAAAACCGGGGTCAGCATCCAAGCCTGAATACCTTTTACCAAATCGTCACCTTGCTGGACATTTCCGTAGACCAGTTCTTTTATCCTGACAGGCAGAATAGCGAAAGCGACTGCCGCCAGCACATTGATAGACTGCTCAGCTCAATGGACGAAAAGGAATTGACGGTCATGGAGGCCACAGCAGAGGGACTACAAAAAGCCAGAGAAACGGAGGTCAAGTAAAAAGGGCCTTCGTTTTTCTTGCTTTTGGGGTACTTTTCGGGGGTTCCGCTAAATGGCAAGCAATGCTTCTGTGGCCACAGAAGCTATTTTCACAAGCCCGGCCTTGCGGCCCGTCTGTGAAAATCTGCTTGTTGGGGAGCCTCCCCAAACCCGGCGCTTCGGGCCAAGTTGGCCCGAAGTGTCAGCGTCGCTTTGCTCCTTATGCGTCACAGTCCCTAACGCTCCTGTTCCTTCTTTCTGCCCGGCTCCGAGTAGCCCAGCAGATAGTCAATGTTGGCCTTGATGGTCGTGACCTCCTGCATATCCGCCTTGGCTTTGCGGTACTCGGCGTAGAGCTTCTTTTTCTGATCGGCCAGCTTGCGTCCTTCTTCTTTGAGCGTGTCCATCTTGGGGAGCTTGGCCCCGCCGAGGATGGCTTTGAAGTCGGCGCAGGCCGCCCGGTAAAGCTCAATATCCGCCTCATGCTCCGCAAGAAACTTCTTACTGTATTTGCTGGTCTTGTACTTCTCAAAGACAGGCCGGGTCTTGGCATACCGCACCGTTGCCGCCTTCAATTCCATGTTGGTATGGAGGGCCGCTTCGGTGCTTTTGATTTGGTCAGACAGTTTGTGAAAACGCTCCGTGACCGCCGTGGCCTTCTGCTCCAACTGCTCATAATCCGTCAGGCCGTTGTCTTGCAAATAAGCAAGGGCGGCGGCCATTTGTTTGAGATTGAACACCTTGGCCCATCGTTCATAACCGGGGCCTTTTCCTTGGAGCCGGGATTGAATGTCGATAGCCAGACTGATTTTTTGGCGAGGCTGACCGGGCCGTTGACGGGAGCCTAACAAGGCGGCCCGTATGTCTGCTTCGCTGTAACCTTCCCCGAGAGTATCAGAACGCAAGCGGGTAAACCGCTCCTGACCGGGAGCCCGAAAGCTGATTGCGCCCCGCCGTTGTTTGACCTCATAACCCGCCTGCTCCATCAGGGAGAGGAACGCCGGGAAGTCGGCGGGCCTCTTGGCAAGGGCGGTGTCAATGGTGGCCCGCAGTCTGTCCTGATAGGTCAACGGCTTTTTCTGTCCGGCCTGCCACTCCCCGTAATTGCGAAACTTTCCCTTGCTTCGTAGCTTGGGATTTTCCACGATGGAGAGCCCGTTTTCCAGACACAGACGGTCAGAGAGCCGCCGCAAGGCGAAGGACGAGCCCCAGAAGTTGCGAAACTTCCGGGTACAGTCAAGGGTAGTAGAATTGTAGTAAATGTGTGAGTGGATATGCTGCTTGTCCGTGTGGGTCGTAACAATGAAAGCGTGTCGGCCCTTCGTCCAGCGCATAGCCAGCTCATAGCTTATCCGATTTGCTTCTTCTGGCGTAATCTCTCCGGGATAGAAGGATTGACGGATCTGATAGCATAGCACATCAGAACCCTTCTTTTGTTCCCGGCCTGTCATGGCCTTGTAGCTGGCCTTTGCCAAAAGAAACTCAGCGGCTACCGTGGCCGGGTCGCACTCATAGGAAGATATGTATTTCCCGTCCTCCGTCTTTTCAGGATTTTTCCCATAGTCCAGACAATCACGAATGGCCTCGGCTATACTTTCTCCTTCGTTGGCGTGGCGTTGTAGCAAGGTAGTTGTTGCCAGAGAAAATCCCTCCCTTCATAGAAAACGGCGGCCATGCAAGGCCGCCGTCCATATTACTTCGGGACAACTTGGCCCGAAGCGATCAGCTTGTGATGAATTGCCGCAGAGACAGGTTTAAGCTGTTCAGTCCCGTAATAACAGCGCCCGCCACCGCCTGCAAGCCGAAGGGCGAAAGCAGGAACGCAATTCCCAGATAAATGACGCCACCCACCGGGTAACTGATGAAGAATAGCCCCACGCCCAACAGGGCCATGATAACCGAGGCCGCAGTCAGGAGGAAGGAGGACACAGAGAACAGGAACAACAGAACGGCAACAAGGATGGTCAGCAAAACGATAAACGGCGTAGCAATCAGTTTTAATATCAGTCTCATATCTTTAGCCCCTTTCTATCTTTCTACCTATATTTTACCATGCGGGCGCAGGGGCAACAATGTTGCAGACGGTTAGTAAATCTTGTCCCGGCGCACCTCGGGCCAACTTGGCCCGAAGCCGACGGAAACGAAAAAAGGCGGGGCGCAGACCATAAAGGCCCGCACCCCGCAAGGTTATTTTTCCACCAGCGCAGACAGCTCCGTGAGTACATCGGACACCCGGCCCCAGAGCTTTTCATAGTCCCGCTGGAGCCCGGCGATCTCCTCCGGGTACACGCCGAAGGTGTTGGCATGGACGGCCACCTGATTGAGATTATTGGCACACCGCCGCTGTAAAGATACCAACTCCTTGACCGGGGCAAGGTCTACATGGAGAATGGAGATAGTCGCTTTTCCCAGCCAGTTTTCCGAAATGTCCTTTAGCGTGGAAGCCTCCCGGCCTCCCAGAAACACAATGCTGTCCATGTTGCCCATGATGGTTTCCGCATGGTCTTTATAAAGGGCCTTGCATTGGCTCATGGCCTGATAGAACAGGGTCAGGCTGATTTCTCTTGACCGAATAACGGCCACGATTTTCTCCAGCCCCGGCACCTGCCCGGTGTTGGCCGCCTCGTCCCACAGTACACGCACATGATGGGGCAGACGGCCACCGTATTTGTTGTCGGCCCTCTCGCACAGAAGATTGAACATCTGCGAAAATGCAAGGGCCACGATAAAGTTATAGGTACTGTCCGTATCGCTTATCAGGAAGAACAGGGCCGTTTTCTCGTCCCCGAGCTTATCAAGCTCCAACTCGTCATAGCTCATAATCTCCCGGAGCTCCGCTATATCAAACGGGGCAAGCCTTGCGCCGCAGGAAATCAGTATGCTTTTGGCAGTTTTGCCGCTGGCCAGCTTGTATTTGGCATATTGGCGCACAGCGAAGTGCTGAGGACTTCGCTTGGCAAGGCCGTCAAACATATAGTCCACAGCGTTTTTGAAGCTCTCGTCATCCTCCCGGACTTCCATGCTGTTTATCATTTCCACCAGCGTGTTCATGTTCCGTTCTTCCTCCGGCCCCTCAAAGACGATATAGGCCACAAGGGCGCAGTACAAAAGGGTTTCCGCTTTCGTCCAGAACTCGTCACCTTCCTTGCCGTCCCCCTTGGTATTGGCAATCAGGGCGTTGACGAACTTCAAAACATCGCTTTCCGTCTTGATATAGGCCATGGGGTTATAGTGCATGGATTTTGAAAAATCAATGCTGTTGAACACCTTGACCTTGTAGCCCTTCTTCTTTTGCAGAAAATAGCCGCATTGGGAGAGTGTGCCGCCCTTCGGGTCTACCACCACATAGGAAGAATGAGCCTGCAAAAGCTGGGGCGTGAGCCAGAAGCGGGTCTTGCCCGAGCCTGACGAGCCGATAACGCAGGCGTTCAGATTGCGGGCATTGGCCGGGATTTTGGGTCGGGTGTTCATGGTCAAGAACTCCGTTCCGGTCAGGATGACATTGTTTTCAAACTTGGGGTCAACAAAGGGCTTTATATCTGCCTCTGTACCCCAGCGGGCCGAGCCATATTCCATATCCCGGCGAAATTTCCGGGCCTTTTTGATTTTGGACTGTACCACGAGATACAGTATCACGGCCCCAGCTACGCCTACGGCAAGGTCAAGGAGGCCCAGCCCCGGTGCATAGCTCTGAAATACCGGGCCGATGGTCTTGACCATACCGAACAGCTTTTCTCCGAGGTTGGCTCCCGCCGCCATGCGGTAGGCTGTGCCGCACTTGGAGAAAAACCAAAATGCTATGAGATAAGGGAAATATGGAAGTACATATTTCTTGATTTTCTTACTTACCGTTCCTCCTTCACCGCCTCTCTGACCTGTTCTTTCTGCTTTGGCCTTGCCGCAATCTGCTCTACGAATTGTCGAAGCTGACCGAGGATAGATGGCCTGTCCTGACTGCGGCCCATGACCTTTTCCGTATATTTGCCGAAAGCCGCTTGAATGGCGTCGGCCTGATCTGCCTTGAAAAACAGCAGATAGTGGCCGGGGCCGGTCTTGTGGAAAGCGTAGTCCACATGGAACTCCTTGGCGATACGGTCAAAATCCTTGGGAGCCCCCACATATTTCATGGCGTTTTTACCGCCGTGGTGGTTCATCAGTTTCCGCACGCTCTGCCGCCCCTTGGGCCGTTTGGCGGCTTCTTGCTGTTTTGCAATTTCCGAAAATACCTTTTTGCAGGCCGCAGCCAGCACTTTACCCGAAAGTTTGGCCGCTTTCACGGATATGGCGATTGTCTGTTCTTCTACATATTCCTGCATACTGCCTCCTTTCCTCCGAGCGGGTCAGAAAACCGGACGCCCCGGAACATCGCCCGGAAGGGAGAGCCTCGGGCCAACTTGGCCCGAGGTCTACCGTTCCTCATGGGAAGGCCCCGCCTTCTCCTTGTGAGGAGTAGGTGGGGCCTCCTTAAACTGCTTGATTGCCGCCAGAATAGAATGGGTTTCCTCCTTCTCGTCCCGGGCGTGGACTTTGGAAATACGGTACTCGTCTGGAATATCGTCCAGCCCGGTATAGTGCTCCACAAAGTTACTCCGATTATCCGCCACATAGCCACCGGGAGCGAAGTGGCCGCCGTCATTGATACGAATATCTCGCCCGTATGCTTCATAGTCGATGTAGTCAATCAGGTGTTCAGGCACCTGCATAGCCTCAAAATCCTGAATATACATACGGCCCAGTTCTTCTTCGCTGTTGACATCGGAGTAAAAATCAAAGCAGTCAAGGTTCTGTGTCAGGTTGATTAAGTCCTTGACGCTGCTTGTGTACTCCCCAGCATCCATGACCGCCTCCAGCTTTTCCAGCTCGTCCGAGGTCATTTCTTCCAGAAGATGTGCTAAGTAATTGAGCTCGTCAAGGCTTTCATATTCCCCAAGGTGGTCAGTCAACCCCAGAATATCGCTGTCGTAGTCGGTAATGAAATACTCCTCATACTGTTTTCCGTCTATACCAATCCGGGAAAAGAGGGCCTGCACTTCCTCAACAGTCGTAGGAAATTTCAGATATTCCCCAGCCCCGGCCCCTCGCTCCGGGTAGAGCCCCAGATTGGTCACATAGGCTTCAAACATCGTGGCGGCCCTGCTGGTTGACCGTCAGGATACCGTCAAGGGTGGTGGCCGTGATGTTCAGCCGCTTGGCTACGGCAATATCGTTTTTCACATCCTCGTCCACCTCGTCACCGCATACCACAAGCACATGAGAGCGGCGCAGCATATCCCGGCGCATATCAATCCCGTTTTTGTGTTCCTCCGGGATAGCGTCGTTGATGAACAGCGGCAGATAAAGAATAGGGCAAATAGGAGAAAAGCCCGCTTCGTATGCCATGCGGCAATAGCGGGCGGCCAGCTCCATATCGGTATCAGGGTCGCCGCACCATGCGGCGGTAATATACGCTAAAGGTCTTTTCATGGTTTTGTACCTCCGTTTCTACATATTAAAAAGGAGCCAGGCAGAGGAGCCCAACCCCTCCGCCCCTTCCCGTGGGAAGGGGAACGGCTCAAAGGAATATATATCCCCGTCGCTTGCCGCCTGAAAGCATAACCGGGAGAAATCCGTCAAGGGTGCCTTTGGCACCGCCCATGGCGGCGTTGGCCCTTGACTGATTTTCCCGGATATGCTACCTGAAAACCGGCGACGGGGAATATTTAATATCCTTTGAGCTTCGGGGTGCGGGGCAGAGCCCCGCATACTGCCTCGGGCCAAGTTGACCCGAAGAAGCGTTACTTTTCTTGCTGGGCGGCCTTTTTCTCCGGTTTGGCCACTTCCTTCTGCTGACCCTTCCAGTCATCCAACAGCTTGATAATCTGGTCTTTCATTTCCCTCGGAGTGGTTTCCTTCCCGAAGTATTTGCCCAGTTCTGCACCAGTTAAAATCACTTTGTCTACCTCCTTTTTATCCTCCATCATAATTCCGTCGATCACATCGCCATTCAGAACGCCCTTCTGGTCAAGCTCCCTCATGCGCTGGGCCTGCGAGAGCGAAGGGGCCGACTGCTGGCCTTCAATGGCAACGGCGATATACCTCTGATTTTTGGGCTTGATATAAGCCAGTTCCACCGCAGGGGTAAATTTGATTTGCCCGGCATCCATCATTTTCTGCAAATCAGGAACAAGGTCATTGAGCTTGATATACCGCTGTACCTGTTTGACCGTCATTTTGTTGCGCTCAGCCACGATCTCATTGGAGCGCCGCCCGGCGTCCTTCGGGTCAAGTTGGCCCGAAGTGGCCTCCTTGGTTCCTTGGTGCTTGATGGCCTCCAACTGCATTTTCAGGGCCTTGGCCCGTTCACTCGGCAGGATATTTTCACGCTGGTTGGTATTGTCCTCCACCATCTGCGTGATGGCCTGTTCGTCTGTCAGGTCACGGACGATACAAGGCATATCCACGAAGCCCGCAAGTTCGCTGGCCTTCTGGCGGCGGTGGCCCGACACGATTTCATACCCGCCGTCCTCACGGGGACGGACGATAGCGGGCTGGGTCACGCCCTTATCCCGGACGCTGGACACCATGGCCTTCATTTCCTCGTCATTACGGACTTGGAAGGGATGATTTTTGAAGGCGTGGAGCTCAGACAGCTTGATATAAACAATCTGTTCCTCCTTGCCCGGGCGTGGAGCCTCGGCGGGAGCCGCAGGTGTTTTAGCCTGAACGGGAGCCTTTACCTCGGGCGTAGCCTTGGCGGGCTTGGGAGCCTTGGGGGCTTTCTCCGGTTTCTTGGCGGGAGCGGGTTCCTGCGCCGCCTTGTCCTTCTTGCTGGGAACCTCTTTCTGTCCGGGAGAAGCAGTTTTTTCCTTGTCTGTCTTGGGTGGACGGCCCCGGCGTTTCGGGGACTGTTCCCCCTGCTTGGCCCCGGCCTCCTTGGAAGGAGCGGAAGAAGCCGCCTTTTCCGGGGCTTTTACCTCCTGCTGGGCGGCGGCTCGCTCCGTGGCCTTCTTCTCGGCCATGATTTCAGAGAAGTTAAAGACCGACACGCTGGCGGCCTTTTGCTCCTTGTGAGCGTCTGCGGCCTTATCCGGGGCGGGAGCCTCCTGTTCGGGAACTTCGGCCTTCTCCGGGGATGGAGCCTCGGGAGCGGATTGCTCCTGCTTGGGAACCTGTGCGTCCACTTCGGGCTGGGCCGGGGCAGGGCCAGAGCCAGGCCCCGTTGCGTCAGTTACGATTGTTGCTTTTTCATCGGCCATTCGCATTTCCTCCTTCTTATTTGATGGCATGAAAAAAGGGCCTGACTTTTTGCAGTCAAGCCCCGCTTGTAGGGATACCTCCCTCCTCTGCCTATGAAAAAACCGCCCTGTGTCTCATTAGGGCGGTAATTTCAGTAGGTTGGCAGTCCATATTTGGTTGTTTTATTGTGTATCCCTTTGTCCACCGACGCAAACCATTGTGGATATAACTGAAGATTCAAATAGTTCTGACATTGCTTTCCAAAGATTTTTTTCACCCATGAGCAGTGCTATATCTTTGATCATTCCCGTTCCCACAAGAATTATCAGGATATTTCCCATCACATACATTTTCAATTCTTTTTCCCTGTAGTCTTTCAAGTTCCTTTCCATGCCAATTAATCATCCCATTCTTCTACATAATCAGCGAATTCTATCATCTTCAATTGTGTCCATCCACGTTTTGGCATTTGTCCGCAATGGTGGCAAATAGTATTTCCATTTGTCTCATAAGTACTCACACCCCGACGAATATATGCATTCGTAACCATTTTCAACGGATGGTCAGAACCTTCTGCCACCGATGCATACGCTGTTTTATTTCGCGTAGCGCCTTTCTTCACTCGTTGACCAACCATCCGATCTAATAACGATGGACTCACATTATGTCTTCCGCCATGATGAGGAATTTGATAAAACGAAATCTCCGATATAACATCCTCGCCAATTTGTTCCATATAATCTATAGCTTTATTCAATGCACGAATTCCTGCGTCACCAGTAAGTAAGAACCCGTCCCCTTCTACCAAACCTCGCAGAACAACGCTAGTTTCGTTTTCCGCAGATGTTTCTTCATTTTCACGAAGCGTCTCGATATCCCAGTCCTCGAACTTATTAACGATATACGCTTTTACTGCATTCGCAATCCTGCCGAAAAGCCCATCTTGATTAAACGCTGCCTGTTCTTGCAATGGTGTTTTTTCCGACTCAACAAGAAGGTCAAGGTAGAATTGCTTTTCCGGAGATAAAATCAATATCTCATTTTCAACATAAGTTCCTTCAAAGGCCTCATAGATTGGAATTTTATTTTCTTCTGCTATATTCTCGATATCAGCAATTGTTTCATAATTGTTGCGTAACCGTTCTCTAAGGCTTTGCTTCGTAATGCGCCCATCATTTACTTTATCAAACAGTTCATCCACGTAAAGCCATGGGCGATTCATATAAATTTTTTTCACATCAAATGCCTTCAGAACTTGCTTTAGTCCTATAGCATGATCTTGATCTGGGTGTGTAACAACCACAAAATCAATAGTTTTTTTCTCTTTACTCTTTACTCCTTCTGCATCATCAAAATAGTACTGGTTCATATGCGCAATCATTGCATTTCCATGTGCTTCAAACCCGCCATCTATAACACCCACTTTATAAATTGGCATACCATTAAGTGCGATACCTGTTTTCCAGCGGAGACAAATAGCATCCGCGTCCTTTGTAGCCTTGTCTGCTTTTACGCCTATATAATCAATCTCGTATGCCATTTTTCTTCCTCCTCGAATGGGGTCTTTATAGTTTTTAAATGCCTATCTTAATAATATTTTTCTGCTTCCGACTCAAATGCACTTTCTTTGCTTCTATCTTACCATAAAGCGTTCTTTTTATCAAGTTTTGTTTCACTCTAGATTCTTAATTTTCTGCGAACGGTAGTCCATAATGTGCTTCCAACAAGGCCCTTTATTCCAGCGGCATCGCTTTCTCATATTCTCCAACGAACCGAATCAGGATTTCATTGCGCGACCTCACCGTGATTTTTTCAATGATTCTCGCGGTCAGCGCATCGTCATATTCTTGGATTTGCAGGTCTCTAGCTGACAGCAGTAGTTCCGGCTGGCTGGCTTTTTCCTGCTGGACGGCGGTGTCCTCGATGGCTTTCTTCAGACGCTTGATTTTGCTGTTCAGCTTTTTCAGCCTGTCATCCAGAAACGGAGTATCCTCATCAAAGTCCAAGGACATTTCCAGCAGGCGGTCAAATTCCTGTTGGGTCTGCTCCAGTTGCTCCTGCAAATTTGGCTTTGTGCTTTCGCCGGTCTGGATGTCATGCAGAATGCCGTTGATCTGGGCAGCGACTTCATCGGTGAAGTTTGCAGCCAAATCCTGCACGGCTTTCAGAATTGCACGGTGCAGTTCCTCTTCCGGGATGGACGGTGAGCTGCCGCAGAATTTCGTGCCGTACTCTATACGGTTCACACACCGCCAGACGATTTGCTTTCTGCCGTGGATGTTCCAAGTCACCCGCTTGTAAGGGCTGCCGCAGTTACCGCAGACCAGCCGCTCGGACAAGGCATATTTACTGTTATAGCGGCCACGGCGGCGCTTGCGCTGGTTGGCGGCTGACTTGCTGTTTCGGCGGGCAATCTCGGCTTGCACCTCTCGGAACATCTGTTTGCTGACGATACCCTCATGATAATTTTCAATGTAGTATTGCGGAAGCTGTCCAGTGTTTTTCTTATGAACCCCGGTCAAGACATCCTCGGTAAAGGTCTTTTGCAGCCGTACATCACCGCAGTATTTCTCGTTTTGCAGGATACGCTGGATACTTTGCGCTGACCATGCGGTGTTGCCACGGGCTGTGAGTGCGCCCGCCGTTTCAAGCTTTGCCTTGATACTTTGCAGACTGTCCCCTTGCAGGTAACTGTTGAAAATCAGCCGAATGATTTCAGCCTGCTCCGGGATGATCTCCGGTTTGCCGTCCGCCCCTTTTCGATAGCCGATGATTCTGCCGTAAGGGAAGGCAAATTTACCATGCTTATATCCCATGCGCTTGCCGCGGGCAACATTTTGAGAGATAGACTCGCTCTCTGCCTGTGCAAAGGCACTCAGGACGGTAAGGATCATCTCAGAGTTCATGGTGGTGGTGTTGATGTTCTCTTTTTCAAATACCACCGCGATTCCCATCTGTTTCAGCATTCGGACGTATTGAATACTGTCCAGTGTGTTGCGGGCGAAGCGGGAAATGGATTTTGTCAATATAAGGTCGATTTTGCGCTTCTTGCAGTCTTGAATCATCTGGTTAAAACCGTCACGCTTCTTGGTATGTACGCCGGAGATACCGTCATCCGCGTAGATGCCCGCGACTTCCCACTCCGGGGTGGAATTGATTTTCTCGGTGTAGTATAGTTTCTGGATTTCAAAACTGCCCTGCTGTTCTTCTTCCTCGGTGCTGACACGGCAGTAGGCCGCCACCCGCAGCTTGCGCACCGTGTTTTTCCGTCCGGCGTTTTCCCTCATAGAAGCGGGAATCTCAACAATTCTCATGTTATTCATGACTTTTCCTCACACAGTTTGTCCATTTCGCAGTTTGAATTCGATGTGGGTATCGCGGTATAGACTGACGTTGCTAACGATTCCTTTATAAAAGGTATGTGGAAAATCATCGGTCGGCTTATACTCGGCACACGCTTTTTGCATTTGCAGGCTTGCTGGGTCAGCATCGCCCGCCGAGCAGAATTGGTACTCCAGTTCTGCCCTGTGTAGGATTTTGGCAATTAGCGCATCGGCATTAGGCTCTGTCTCCAGTAAATCCGTTTGGATTTCCCGTGTCAACTTAGCGCCTTCGATAGATTGGACATTACGCTGTGTTGTCGGTGGGTGAATCACCTCTGAGTGTCTCTGAATCCATTCCAATTTTATTGTAATAGCATGTTGACTACATTATTTTATTGCACTTACTTTTGTGCCGCTGCTAGTTGCGGCACTCCCACTAGAGGCTGTTGCTCCATTTCCATTACAGAAATTTTCATCGCTCGTGCCTCCGCTTTCACAACAATAAAGGCAGCTTATGTATTTGTCTGCCAACGGGTCTTAGCAGTCGCCACTGCTCACCGTTTGCTGCTTCCGACGTTCCAATAGAATGCGATACTGTACTTAGGTGCTTCCTTTGAGCCTGCTGATTTATACTGCCTTTAACAGTATTCCGACTTTCATTTCTACCCAACTACTTTTCGGTAATCAGCGTCCTGTTAGGACATACGCTTTTCAACGCATTCGAATTTTAGACCCTTTAAATCGTCAGTTCGTCCCCCTTGCGGGATTCTCACCATATACAGCCCACTACATAATCTTCGACAGCCTGTACCTCTACAAACATTTCCACAGCTAAAACTGTTTGGGTCGAATTTTTGCTCTCCAGCCTAGCTTTCCGACATTTTCACATGGCGCTGCTACTCATGCCGTAGGCAGTTTATGTGCGCCCCTTTGTGGTGTTAGCCACTCATTTGAGCAACATTCTATTAGTTGTATCAATAAATCTCATTGACCCTGTGACCTATTAAGTCACAGAACGTCTCGCCCTGTAAAACTCGTCGCAGAAAATCCACGTTCTGCGCCCCTTTTTCCAGTTCTGAATCACGCGGTTGTAAATCGCATCCAGCGTCACCAGCATCCCCAGCGGCATAAGCTGCTCGCCCAGTTCGCGGATATCGTAGGCAATGATTCGCGCCTGCGTGTCCACATTGGTGTGCCGGGCAAAGGTGTTCAGTGTGCCGGTAATGAACAACTCGGACGAAAGCGCCAGCCCCTGTGCTTCGGGTTCGGGCTGCATCTGGAGCAAACGGTAAAAATCCTGCAGCGTAGGCGGTGTGCCTTTATAGCCGTTGCGAATGTAGGGCAGGTACACCTGCTCGGTGCAGCGGCCGAGGATGGACTTTTCTTTCGCGGTCACCATGCCGTCACCAATCAGCTGCTCGAACAGCGACAGCACAAATTCCGACTTGCTGACGATGGGGTTGCGCTCATCACCGTAGGCGCGGTCCATATCCAGCGCGTTGATATGGGTGTCGGATGTAGCCGAAATGCGGATCACCTCGCCGCCAAGGGCTTCGGTCAGATAGCCGAACTCCGACTCCGGGTCGAGAATGAGAATGTCATCCTCGGTGGAGAGTGCAATCTGCACGATTTCTTCCTTGGCGCTCATGCTCTTGCCGGAGCCGGACACGCCCAAACGGAAGCTGTTGCCGTTCAGCAACAAGCGGCGGTCCGCCACGATCATGTTCTTGCTGACGGCGTTCTGCCCATAGTACAGACCGTTCGGCTGCATGATTTCCTGTGCGCGGAACGGAATCAGCACGGCGGTGCTTTCGGTGGTAAGGGTTCGCAGGGCTTGGATTTTCCGCAGCCCGTAAGGCAGTACCGTGTCCAGCCCGTCCTTCTGCTGCCAGCGCAGGGTGGAAAGCTGGCACAGGTGCTTGCGCGCCGTGGAGTAGAGCGTTTCGGTATCGCTGTCGAGCTGCTGTTTGCTGTCAGCCAGATGCACCAGCGTCAACAACCCGAACATCATCCGCTGGTCGCGGGTTGTCAGATCGTCCAGCATCTCCTTGGTTTCCTTGCGCTGGAGTTCCATATCGTAAGGAACTGTCGCGGTAAAATTGTTGTTGGCGTTCTGGCGGCGCTGCCAGTTGGCGACATTCGTTTCTACCCCTAACAGCGTGCTTTGCAGCTGGCGGGCGGCTTCGTCCGTGGGTACAGGCAGGATGTCGATGGACAGCATCAGATCGCGGTCAAGGTCGCAGAGTTCCGACACAAAGCTGTCCTTGATGTAGCTCGCGTAGTCCTGCAAATACAGCACCCGACCATAGCGGGCATCCAGCTTGAAATGGTCGGCGGCAAATTCCATGCTGTCGGGGCAGAACCAATCCTTGAAGTGCTGCCCGCGCTTGGCGTGTTCGTGGATATTGAACTCCGCCGCAGCCTGTTCCCCTGCTTTGAAAAAGTCGCGGAAAATATGTAGGCGCTCGTTCAGCGTCAGTTCGGTTGCCACCGAGGAAAGCTGCGCCAAGTGTGTTACAAGGTCGGTCCCCACGCGGGCAAAGTAGCTGCGTGCCTCGTCTGCATTGCGCTTTACCACGCTCACGGTCAGGTAGCGCTCCCGCACAATGCTGTTGCTAGTGCCGGTGACCTGTGCGGTCAGCATCTGGTTGAATTCGTGGCGGTATTCGTCCAGGCCGTCATCCCTGTCGGGCAGCAGGACGCTGCGCTCGAACTCGGCCTTGTTGATGCGACGGTTGTAAATCGTGATTTTTGCCGATGCGCCGGAGTCGAGGGCGTTCAGCAGTTCCGAGTAATCAAGGAACATACTGGTTTTGTCCTCTTTGCTGGCGATGGCGTAGTTAATGTCGGTGAACGACCATGTTTTGGAATACTGGTTGCCGACTTGGAAAATCCCATCCGCAAAGATGCGGCGGATGGGGATGGCGTCCTGTACACTGCGCGGAATACGGAACTTTTCGCGTTCCATCTTCTGCGCTTTCGACAGGGTTTTAATCAAGCGGTTTCCTCGCTTTTCTTCATAGGCTTGCCTCTCTTTCGTTTCATACCCGCACGGATGGCGGGCTGCATGGCTTCGTAGTAGTAACTGTCGGACTTGAACATAAGGCGTTTCGGGCAGAGGATTTCAGACTTGAACCACGCCCAAAGCACCTGTTCGGCGGTCATGCCGTGATAGGTGAAGAACCCGCAGGCGGCAAAGGGTGCGGCGCCCAGAATGCACATCCAGCCAATTTCTTCGGTGCCGACATACGGCTGCAAGGCAAAGTAAATGCCTACTGCAACACCGACCGCCAGCACCGAGCAAATAAACTGCCGGGTGTTCAGCCCGAAAAAGATGTTTTCATGGTAGTCGCGGACTTCTTTCGGTATTTTGATTTCTATACTGCATTCCTTCCTTCTTTAATAAATAGGTTGAATTTATCCTATAATTCGTGTATACTATATTCAAAGGAGGCGTTGAATTATGGTTATTAACACAGACAATCTTGTATCCATCACGGAGGCCAATCAGAATTTTTCCCGTGTAGCACGGATGGTTGATGAGAACGGCACGGCCGTCATCTTAAAAAACAATGTTCCGCGTTATGTGCTAATGGAGTTCAGCCAAGTCGAGGACGAGCAACAGGCTAAAGACGAGGACATTCTCGAAATCTCCAAGCGCCTGATTGCCAAAAACAAGCAAGCCTATGAGGTACTTGCCAAATGAAAACGCTGAGCAAGGAACAGGTTTTAAGGCTGCATAATGCTCTGTTGGAGACATTTGGCGGTACTGCCGGTGTCCGTGACGATGGTTTATTGGAATCTGCTTTGAATGCTCCTTTTGCTACATTCGGTGGGCAGTATCTATATCCATCCGTGCAGGCAAAGGCGGCACAGCTTGGATTTGGCTTAGTCTGCAATCACCCATTTGTGGATGGCAACAAGCGCATCGGCGCCCACGTTATGCTGGTTTTTCTGGCAATTAACGGAATTGAACTTGACTACACGCAGGAAGAACTGATTGACATTATTTTGCAAATTGCAAGCGGTCGTGCAAAGGCAGCGGATTTGCTGGAATGGATTCTCTATCATCAGGCATAATATTTGCGGCGCACCATAATGGTGCGTCGCTTTTGCTTTACAGTCCCATAATTTCCTTAACAATGCGGTCACAGCCCTTAATTGCTCCCACCAGCACCAGCAGGTTGAACGCCAGTTCCCCAACGTAAGTCCATACCGCCGTCACCACAGATGCACCGGTATCCACGGCGGGCGGGCTGGACGAAATGGCGGAGAAAATAATGCAAGACAAGGCAATCACCACGCCCTGCAAACAGACCCCTGCATAGCTGCGGATGAAGTTTTTGCCCACGCTGCTGGTGGATTCACCTGCAAATGTGGACAGCGGTATCGGCGCAATCGCAGCGTACATCCACAGGCTGAACATCCTGCCGTAGACCGTGAGAATCATGGTAAAAGATAAAACCGTAATCAACAGCCCGCCGATCAGCGTAACCGCCCACAGCGGGATGCTATCCCAAAAGCCCACATTGTTGATGGCGTCGATCAACTCCTGCGGCAGCGATACGCTGCTCATCCCGGAGCTGCCCGATTGGGTAATAATGGTGGACACCATGCCCTGCACAATGGAAAACACCGCCAGCATCAATTCCAACCCGTAGGTCACCGCGCCCTTTGCCAGCGCAAATCGAATGAACAGCTTGAGCGCGTGTTCCGGCTTTTTGACCTCGACAAAGCTGCCGCAGGTTTTCATAACACCCACGGCAAAGAAAAGCACCAGCAGCCCATAGCCAATCGCCTGCAAAGCGCCGTGGATGCCGGTCATCACGCCCCAAACTTGCCCGCCTTTGAAGGTCTGCGGGCTTTCGGTCAACAGCGACCAAATCTCCGCCAGCTTGTCGTTCCATGTGGAGAGCGCGGCATTTAAGTTGCTGACGATCCATGACTCACCCACAGGGCATCACCGTCCTTCCTCTTGGTGTCGTCCTCACGCGGTGATAAGGTCGAGAATTTCCTTGGCGAAGGTAATCACCAGACCACCCGCCAGCGTCAGGAAACCTTGGCTGCGCTGGCTGGGGTCGTGGCTCTGCAAAGACAGACCAACCTGCACAATGCCCCACCCCAGCAGGATAAGGCCCACCGCGCGGATCAGCGAAAAGATGAATGTGGAGAGATTTTCGACCACGACCAGCGGGTCATCTGCGGCAAAGGCGGGCAGGGCAAAAACAATGCCGCACACCATGACGGCGTACAGCGCAAACAAATTGAGAGAAATTTTCACAGATTTTTTGTTATGATTCAGCTTCATGTAGACCTCCGAATTCTTTGTATGGTAGGCTTCATTTCTGCCGCTTCGGCGGGCAGAAAGTCGTCCATATCCAGCAGTTCATAATTTTCGGGTGCGCCGGGCAGATCATCCCGCGCGTTGTCGGCGGCGGTATAGTCGTAGGGTGCTGCGCCGCCGTCCTCGGTATAGCGGATGTTCGGGTGCTTCAGCAGATTATATTTCAGGTCAATCACGGGGCGTTCCCCACGGATAAACAAGATGCATTTACTGTTGTCCAGCAACCGTACTTCGTCCGGGGTCATAAGGTCGCGCCCGGATTGCTGGTGGTTGATGCTGTAACTGCCGCTGCGCCCTTTGCTTTGGTTATAGCTGGTGGTGGAGATAGTCTCCTTGCCCAGCAGTTCCGAAACGTACTTGTGGGTTTCTTTCTCGGTGCCGCCAAGGTAGAGAAACTCATCGCACAGGCCAACCAGCGATTCCCAATCGTCTTTATACATGGCTTTGAGCTGTGCCATGTTCTGCACGATGATGGAGCAGAAAATTGCGCGGGAACGCATGGTGGCCAACGCCGACAAAAAGGTATCTTTTGGCAAGGAAATATTGGCGTACTCGTCCATAAGGCAATGCACAGGCACAGGCAAACGACCTTTGTGTATGCGGTCGGCTTGGCGATACAGCGTTTGGATGAGTTGTGTGTAAATCATGCCGACCAGATAATTGAGCGACTTATCCGAGTCCGGTATGCAGCAGAACAGCGCAATTTTGCGCTCGCCCAATTCCTGCAAGTGCAGTTCGTCCGTCATCGTTAATTTGGCAATGGACGGCAGATTGAACGCGGCAAGGCGCACACCCACGCTGACGAGGATGGATTTTGCGGTCTTGCCAGCCGCTTGTTTGAAAATGCGGTATTGCTTACAAGCGATGCTGTCGGGTTCACGCATTTCCAAGCGTTCGAACAAGATGTCCAGCGGGGATTGGTAGTTGTCATCATCCTCGTGGACTTCAGCAGCGGCGATCATTTCCATCACCATCGAGAAGTTTTGTTCTTCGGGAGGGGCCTCGTGCAGCAGGTACAGCATAAGGGCTTGGAGCAGGGCAGTTTCGGACTTTTCCCAGAAGGGGTCGCTGCTTTTTGAATGTGATGGCGTGGTATTTTGAATCAGATTTTCAATCAAGGTCAGCACTTCACGGTCATCATGCACATACACAAACGGGTTGTAACAGAACGATGCGGCAGGGTTTATGAGGTCGAACACAAGTACCTCATATCCCTTTCGCTTCAACAAATTGCCGGTTTTACGCAAAATTTCCGACTTGGGGTCAGTAATTACCATAGAGCAGGCACATTCCAGCACATTTGGCACACCATAGGTGCGCGTCTTGCCTGCACCGGAGCCGCCAACGATAAGGATATTGGTGTTGTGCTTGTGCTTATAGCCGTCAATTCCGATGTGAAAGTGCTGGGTCAGCAACAGGTTGGGGCCATGCTTATCTTGGTAGAACTTGTTCATCCGGAACACATCGCCCCATGCCGCCGAACCGTGTTCTGCGCCGGGGCGTGTGTTCTTTTGATCCGTCACGGCCACGATAACTGCTACCGCATAAACCACCGTGAATACAAGCAAAAAGTGCGGGCTGTCTCTGCTCCACGCCAACGCAAACGGCTCTGCCAGTGCGCTGTTCAGCGCATCCAGCAGAGCCGTTATCTTCATGCCCGGCTTCCAGCGGCAAGCCACCGCCAGTGCCGCCCACCATACAACGGGTAGCGGCAGCAGCCAGACCCACCAAGGATTCTTTCTTCCCGGCGTGGTGGACTACCTTTCCTCACCGCGATAGGGCGGGCGTTTTGTACGCTCGGCATCCCATGCCTGACGTTTTCTCCACAACTTCGGCAAAACTACGGAAAAGTCCTGCGGCATACGTTCCGCCTTGATTTGCGGCAGATTTGCAAACAAATCGCTTTGCAGCGTTTTCCATGCAACCTTATCCGGCATATTTTGAGTATAGAATTCGTTGTAGCTGTACGCCAGCCCACTGGTATCTATGTAGTGCTTGACTTCCGTTCGCAGCATTTGTCGTTCCCATTCGGTTTCCGGCGCACGACACGGCGCAAGCTGCTCCTGCATGATTGCCTGATGTAAATCGGCAGACGATTTCAGCAGGGTTGGATACTTTCGGTGCAGTTCAGCAGTGATACCCGCTTTCTCAAAATAGGTGTGTAGCTTCTGCCCTGCATAAGCATACCACGCCACATTGCCGCATCCCATCCACTCAGTATCTCGGAACGGAATGTTGAGCGCCGCAAGGTTATCGGGATCAATCAGCGCCTGCCGATAAGCATCGTACCCCTGCATAATCAGCCAGTTACGGAAATCGGTAAATCTGTCATCCGAACTGCCGTCATTGATGATGCAGGCCGCCGCGACCATTTTGGGAAAGTTGGCTTTATTGCGATAACTTTGCCATGCGCAATCAAAGCCGAGCAGTTCATCCTGCGGCAAGTTGATGAGTTCCGTGTAAAGGAACTGGTTCACGGACGCTTCATCCTGCATATCCGCTTGGGCGCGGACCCGGTCAATGATCGACCAGAATTTTTCCCATGTCATAGCCGGATTCACCAGATAAACAGCGGCGTGTGGGCGTGAAGCAGCCGCGTCAGCGCGTCATCCACGGCATCGGTATAGCCGCCCTCAGCCAAGCGCTGGGTACGCAGCTGGTTGAGCGCTGCTTTTGCCAGCCGATACTCTGCCGCCGTCAGCGTCAGTTTGCCGCCTGCAGGCAAATCGTTCACCCGCAGGATGAGCCGTCCGGTCACCTCAGTGCTGCCGCCGTTGGCACGCTGGCCGTAGTAGACATCGCCCAGCGCCCGGAGCAGGATGCTTTTGTTGGCACGGTCAAGTTTAACTTTACGTTCTGTCATTGTTTTTCACCATCCTTTGCTCACAGCATATCATAGAACCGCCGCAATAGCTATCCGTCATTTGAAAACAAACGGAAAACAATCAGCCGCGTTCCTGCTGGCGGGAAGGCTTCTTGGCAGGCGGCACGGCAACAGCGTATTCTGCGGCGGGCAGTTCGCGGGTCTGTACAGCCAGCGTGCGACTCAGACTGCGCAGCAGCCCACCACCAACGGTGTTCACATCCGACAGAAAGCCCCGCTGCTGTTCTTTGCCCAGATTGCCATACAAGGCAACCACGCGGTCAAAGTTGAAAGCGGCGGTGTCAAGCCCATACCGATGCGCGACCATGTAGGCGGCACAGTAACTCGGCGCAGCGTAGGCTTGGCGGTTGTAGGTGTAATCCTTGTGAAAATCTGCCTGTGCGCACTCCCGAACGATAGCGCACAGCGTCGTGCCTGCATCCATGCCGTTGCGGACATAAATCGTGCGGTTCTTGGGAACATACTGCGCTTGGATGCCGTCCGGCAGACTATCCGAGATTTGAATCGGCACCGGGCTGCTCTCGATGGAGGCGGCAATCAGTTCATCCACTTGGTATTCGGCGGGCGGTGGCACAGGCCTGCCGCGCGTCTGGGTGATGTCGAACACCTTGCCGATATTATACCCGGAAGCCTTTCGGCCGTTATTCTCGTACACCTGCCCCACAATGGCCGTGTAACCTTCCTCGCCGGTACGGATATGCCTTCCGGCATCCTTCCACTGCTGGAATGTGCGGGCATCCGTGATGTCGGCGTTCTGGCCGGAGAGCAAAAGCTGGTTCGGCAGCGAGTTTCTGCTTTGCGACATGAAGTTGAGAAATTCCTGCAAGGCCGGGGCATCTGCCAGTACCTCACCCATGCGGGCATCCACCTGCACCCAAACCTCTTCGCGCTCTGCTTTCTTCATGGCGGCGTACTCTTCCTTGGAATACTGCGTTTCGGGCGCTGCGGTCTCGTTGAGATATTTGTTCAAGTCCATTTACAGTGTTTTCTCCTTTCTCTTGATTTTTACGGGCATCCTCGGCATTCGGTCTTTGGGCGGCTCAACCTTGCGGCGCAGGTAGGCGGTGATGTCGCTTAATTCCATGCGCACGCTGGGGCGCTCACCCTTGGCCCGAAGCTGATCGGCGCGCGGCGACGGCGAGTTTGCAAAAGATTTGCTGCTGTCGGAGAAAGGCTCGGACGGACTGGCGTTCTCCGAGCCCTGCGGAAAAACCATGTTGAACTGTTCCTCGTCTGCGCCGACCTCAAAATCTACCGCACCGTCCTCGGTCTGGACGCGCTCGGTTTCCGGAGCGGTTTCACCACGCTCCTGCTGCACAGTGTCGATAAGTTCTGCCGTGCCGGTGTCCACAATAGCCAGTTGCAGCTTATCGATGATGCGGTTGGCTTTGGAGGCATCATCCTGTAAAATGGCGATCTCAATGTGATCGGGGTCCATCTTGTCACGGATGGGGCAAAACAGCAGACCATGCGCCTTGGCGGCACGGGCAAAATCATGCATACGGTCTTTGTCCACCGTGAAAAACTTCAGTGGCTTCTGTTCTTTCAAAAGCCGAATGAGGTGGGTTTTGCCGTGGATCTTTTTGCTGTCGTGCAGCACGGCTTGAGCAAAAATAAAGAAGTTTTTCGCAGCGGTGCCGGAGATGCGCAGGGCAAACTCCGCGCCCTCCAGCGAGTAGCGGACAACCTGGTCTGCGGGTTCAGAGCCGTAATTCATCTGGCATCACCGGCCATTTCTTTGGGAGAGGGCAAGCGGCTGAACGAATCCACACCGGGGATGAGTGCAATGCTGCGCCCGCAATCCCAATTCATGTGGATTTGTCCGGCATCGTCGATAAAATCCACCGTACCCATAGAGCCGGGCGGAACGGCCAGTTCATCTTCCATGCAGCTGAGTTGCAGCCGCGTACCGGGAGGGTACTTGCGGCGCAGATGTTCGATGTAGTCTTTGTTGGGATATTTCATAGGCATTATCCTTTCCAAATTATAGTGTTAAATCAATGTTGGGGCGGCGGTCACGCGCACGTTCCTGTTCTTGTTTTTGCTGTTCAGCGCGGTCACGGCGGGCTTCGGTTAGGTGCTGCTGCACCTCGATTGAATGTTCTGCAATTTTGCGGCAGAGCCGTTCCTCTTGGCGAAGCTGTTTTAGGGCGGTGTTGACCGATTCATGCTGCGATTGTACATCATCGGTTTTGGGCAGTTGCTTACGCTTTGTCTGCAACTGCCCAATTTCTGTTTGCAGGGCTTTTCGGTGAGTTTCCAGCTGCTCCAGCGTGTCAATGTTGTGCTTGGATAGGAACTCCATCTGCCGGATTCTCTGATCCAGCTTATAGGCATCCTGCCGCACGGCATAGCTGGGGCGGCGCGGCTTGCGTGGAAGCGCGCCCAATTCGTACAGGTAACGATAATACAGCGCCCGCAGCCCGGTCAGCTTGCGATGGGGCTTCTTCCCTCTGTGCAGGCGGCCATGTTTGATTGTTGGTGGATTTTCCACATAAGGGTGGTAGCTTTGTGGATACAGGATGCGCGTCTGGATGGCTTCCGGTGTGTACCGCTTGCCCAGCGTTTTGAAGCGAACAAAGCGCTCCTTTCCGGGTGGGCGCAGGACGGGATACTTGCGTCCCATGCAGACCTCATACCCTTTGCGTTCCAGCACGGAAAGAAACTGCCGCCACGTAAGGCTCTGCTGAATGGCATCGTCCACATCCTGTCGGATGGCGGTGCGCCATGTGGGCTGACCATTCTTTTCTGCCATCCACTCCGCATAAGGCTTTGCTACATGATGGGAGTTTTCAGTGTCGATGATCGACAACTTATATTTCCGGCAAAGTTCATCTGACACTGCGCGAATTTCCGTCACATAGTTTTTATAGTTGCTGCGATACTTTTTGCCATCCACACAGCTGACCGAGTTCCAGACAATATGCGAATGGATATGCCCGGTGTTCAGGTGTGTGCCGATGACATATTCATACCGCCCACCCAGCATGCGGTCTGCCAGTTCCTTTGCGATTTGGTGCGCAAGTTCCGGTGTGACTTCTCCTGCGGCGAAGCTCTGTACAAGGTGGTAACCCTGTACGCCGCCCGACTTGTGCCAGCGTTCCTTGGTTTGCCGCATATCGGCAAAGGCGGTTTCCAGCGTGCAGGTATACGAGCTTTCAAAGCAGGATTGCTCTGTTTTATCGCGGTTGGCGGCATAGTCGAGGGCGTCCCGCAAGGATACCGCCGTGGTCTTTTCTTTGTTCATCACATACTTCACCGCCCGATCCAGACGGCGGACAGGGATCACGGATGTGTAAGCCATATTTCATAGAGCCTCCTAGTAGTTTTCTTTTATCTCACGCCAGACTTCCTTGGCGATGCGCATCATCTCGTCCACACTTTGCTGCCCGGCCATGCCGGTGCTGTTGGCGCGGTGTGCAAGCTGGTTCGCGTTATTGCAGAGTCCGGAAACTTTCCGAACAAGCTCCGCGTGGTGCGTGCAGGGGCGCGGATGGATTTCTTTGCCCAAGATTAGGGAGCGCAGGTATTCCTCGCGCGAAAATCCACTTATTTTGACCTGTTCACAAAGATGGCGGTACTCGCGCTCGTTCAGCCGCAGCGGAATGACATGACCGCGTCTGCGCATAGCGGGGGTTTGGGGATTACCCCAAAGGTGCGTTTGGATATCCAAACGCTATGCTTGCAAAACACGACACCCCGCAAAACGGTTCATGACACAAGGTCGTCGCCCTCCGAAACGGCTTTCTTCAAACCGTCCAAGGTTGTGACAATACGGTTGTATTTCTGCGCCAAGCCGATCTGCGCGTTGGTGGTCGCATCCTGATTGCGGCTGCAGACCACCAGCATCGGGCAGCGCAGCAGCTTATCCCTCACAATGGCGGTGTACTCGCTGCGTTCCATGGCATCTTCCAGCACCAAATACTGGCTGTCCTGCAATTTGGGGCATACCGGCAGATAGCCCAGCAGGTACACCTCGCGGCAATAATTGCGGAGATGTTTGGAGGTCGCGCCCTCGCTGGCGCAGATAAAAGCCCAAGGTCGTTTCATTTTCGTGTTTCCTTTCTGAATTTCGGGAGTGAATCAGATTTGATTCACTTTTCGGTTTTTCTTGCAAAATAGTGAATCAGTACTGATTCACTTCGGATTCAAGGGCAGTTTTCAGCCGTTCAGTGCTGCGGCGGAAGTAGGCGTCCGACATTTCGATGCCGACAGCCTCATAGCCTTCCTGCACAGCGGCCAGCACGGTGGTGCCCGCCCCGGCAAAGGGGTCAAGGATGCGCCCGCCCGGTTCGCAGATCTGCACCACATCCCGCATAAGCTGCAAGGGCTTCTCGGTTACATGGATGCGGTTCTGGGGGTTCGGGTATCGGAACACGCCCGGCAGACACCCAACATTTCTCTCAAGCGGCATTTTGCCGTTGGACCCCCACACAATGTACTCGGACTGCTGGCGGAAGCGTCCTTTCTGTGGACGGCTGGCGACTTTATCCCACACGGCTACACCGCGCCAGGTCCAGCCCGCCCACTGCAAAGCCAGCGTCATGGCGGGCAGCTGCCGCCAATCGATGAACAGGCAGACAGGCGCACCGGGCTTGGCAATGCGGCGGGCGTCCTGCAGCCATGCCGCCGTCCAGAACATCCAACTCAGCTGATCCATCTGGTCAGAGTCAAAGTCGGGCAGCGCCTTTTCTTTGCTCATGCTGCTGTACTTTTCGTTGGTGCTGCGGTTCTTGGTGGTCTGGCTGCTGCCGCCGCTGGCATAGGGCGGGTCGGTGATGATGGCATCGAAGCTGTTCGGCACAAACTGGCGGAGGATCTGCAAAGAATCCCCGTGCAGGATCGACCAGCGGTCACCGCCGCAGTGTTCGGGCATCCGGAAATCAGGGGTGAGAATGTTGAGCGTTTCGGGAGTGTTCGTCAAAGGCATCCTTCTTTCTTATCGTTCAAAATTCATCTGCATAGGACAGGGTTTTGTAGTGGTTGACCTCATCACAAAGATAACCCTTGGCGTAGGAGAGATAGTATCCATCCCACGCTTTGCTGCCGTCCAAACGGCGGCTTTCGACAATGGTGGAATGCTGGTTTTTGTAGATCTTCAATGAACCACTCTCCCTTCGTGTCAAACAGGGCGTTGTAACTGCGGTTGGCGTATTTGTCGATTTCGCAGTGTCCTACGCATTCAAATCCTCCGGCACGGGTCAGTCCTTCGCGGAAACCGCCTATGCCGGAGAACATATCTATAAATCGAATCACCGATTCGATAACGAAAAAAGAGGCAACCAATGCTGGCTGCCCTTGCTGGTTAAGTATGTGATTTTCAGTATTGTGCATCTACCTCCATTTCGGTGCCATCTGGTTCGCCGGAGTCGACATCAGCGTTTTCCTCCGCAGCTTGCTCGGTCGTAATTCTTTCGTAGTCCTTTTCCGCTTCATCCAATTCTCTTTCAATGAGATGTGCCAGAAACTCTTTCTGGCTCAGTTTGCGGTGATAAATTTGCTCGTACCTTGCAAGAAAGGTTTTGATGCGCTGGAGAAGTTCCTCGGATACCTGAAATGCTAACGTGCGTGTTGCCATGTTGCTGACTCCCTTCGGTTTCTCAAAAAATGTGGTTACGGCCTGTTCAATGAACTGCGATGTGGTGATGCCCTGTCGTTCCAGTTCTTCACGGATTTTCTGGTGCAGGTCATCCGGGATGGTTACGGTCAATTTGCTCATGGGTGCGCTCCTTTCTGTGTTTGCAAAGCAAGCATACCACAGCGGCAGAAGCAAAGCTATTCACAAGAACTAACGACAATTCATTGAATTTTGCTATCAAAGCAGCCATAACCAACAAAAACTTAGTGCATGGGAACCACCCCCTCTAAAGTGTGGATAAGAAATTGAGCGCGGAATCTGGGATTGCATCGTCCGGCGGCGGACTGGGAACAGCAGTGGCTATGCTGGCCGCCTGCAATTCCTCCCGCACCACCTTGCGGATGCTTTCTTCCAGCCTATCTGTCTGCTCCGTCGCAAGAATGGCTTGTACCAGAAACTCTTTGCGTTTGGCAGGCGGCACCTGCTGCAGCAACGCCCATGCGCGGCGGTGTTGCGGGTCGCTGAGGTTCGGGCGGAAAACGTACTGCGGCCGTTTCATACCTCGCTTTTACGGCGCGACACGGCGGTCAACGCGCGCTCGAACCCGACAGCGTTCACCTTATCGTCCAGTAGGAAAATCGTCTTGCAAAGGCCGTCCTTAGGGCTGAGGTGGCGGCTCACCACCGATGCGCCGCCGCCCAATAGCACGGCGGGGATGGCGTGCAGATCGAAGCCGGCTTCCATCGTGGCAGACAGAAGATGCTCTGTGTACTTGCGACCTTGTTTGTTTACAATGTCGCGCACCACATCGCTGACCGTGCAGGGCTGACCTGCCAGCATATTTTCGATTTGGGCATCCGTGAGTGACAACTCGGTTTCCCGCCGCACCTGTTCCCGAATGTCATCCACGCAGCGGATCATGCCGAGTTCCAAGC
>OGKW01000461.1_pt1 | contig 35579 bp, 37 predicted proteins | sample 1572601 | NCBI WGS metagenome assembly OGKW01 (sample SAMEA2581875, study PRJEB24529) | metagenome | biome: Human gut stool | place: China | collected 2011
CCTGAAAACAAACAGTTCTATTTTTTATAGTTCTATACACTTTGTTGGCATGCAATTGACATAACCTGCGGAAATCCGTAACACCACCCACAAGCGGCAGTTCATAAGTTAAACTCCAGTTATTTATTCATAATCCTGCGGAATCCAGATTCCATCCTCGCTGTCAGGCTGGATCATTTTTACAAACCGCTCTGCGCCGTCCTCGATAAAAGTGATTTTTATATTGATACCTTCTTTCGAGCCGTCCTGCAACGCCTCCACTTGTACTTTGTTTTCGTTATCCAGCAGATTCAACAAATACTTTGCAGCCAATACCGGATCCTTTAGATTCTGATATAACATAGAACTGGAAAGCAGACTGTTCATAACCAATGCATCATACATGCCATTGACCGTGTAATCCATTGGCGTGCCATTAATTTGCGGATATGCCTCATCAAATTCCGTTCCTGATACAATATAATCCAGAAAACGGATATTCTCATCCGTCACTTTATAACTTCCATCTCTCTCCTCAAACGTAATATCTTCTTTCCACACCGTAACATGTGGATCAGATGTCCATGCATAGTACAAAATCTCTGCTGTGTTTTTTCCATCATAGGAGGTCGTGATCGTATACCCCTTCGAATTTTCATCCGACGTATCCCACATTGGCCACGGGCTTGACCATCCAAAGATGGTATCTCCTTCGTCGATCACAAGCAGCTGCTCCTTCATCATTTTTTTTCTTGCTCCATCCATGCACAAACTGTCAATCGCTGCTCCGTCCCTGTCACAAAATGCATCCGCCCAGGTTTGCAAGAAACTTTGTTGTTGTGCCCGAATCGCATCGGACTGCTTTTTTAATAAGGCATTTAGTTCTGATTCCTGATCAGCCAAAGAATCCTTCTCTGTGTTTAACGTTTGGTCAGTCAGACTGCTTTCTGATAATTCGGTTGCAATATTTTCTTCCACATTATCGTTCTTTTTCGGATTGGTAAGAAAAAGTGCTCCTATTATCACACAGAAAAGCAATGCTGCTGCAATCAGCCAGAAGGTCGGCTTTTTAAAATTCAGGATTCCTTTTACTCTCTGTTTCACACCCACTTCTCCAAATGCTAACGGGCAGACGGTGATCATTTTTCCCGGCACATGGAACGAAAGCAGGACAAGTGAATACTCTTTTTTCTGCTCTGCGCTCCAGTCCTTTATCACACGCTCATCGCATGCCATCTCAATGTCCCGGCAAAACAGAATGTACGCCAGCCAGCAGAACGGATTGAACCAATATACTGCAAACAACACATAACCAAGTGGTTTCCACAGATAATCCAGCCGTCTGATATGCGCTTTTTCATGCGCCACAACGTTTTTTATCTGAACTTCTTTTAACGATGATGGCAGATAGATCCGAGGATTTAACACTCCAAAAATAAATGGTGTCTGGATTCTGTCACAAATATAGATATTTCCTTCTATGCGGACGGATTCTCTCACTTTCCTGCGAATATGTACATAACTGACTGCTGCATATACGAGCAAAACCGCTACACCGCATAACCAGACAGATGCAATCAGGTTCATCGGGTTTTGCGCCGTCTCCTGCTCCGGAACTGTGATACCCTCAAAATAATATTTTGCAAGATACCGGTTTGCCGTGTTGTCTAAAGCCGGCATTTCTGCCAGAACCTGCGATGTTGCCGCACCTGCTTCAATGCTTACAACCTGTGCGTTTGGTGCGAGGCTAAATGTCGTCTCTAATTGAAACGGGCACAGCAGCCGGATTCCAACCAGCATCCACAAGATACAGTGAATCCACTTCGGCGATCTCCTCAGCAGACAGCGTGCCAGCACCACAACCACGATCAGCACACTGGCAGATATACTCATGTTCAACAATTTCAAAAAGAGTCCTGACATTTTCAGCCCTCCTTTCCAATAGCATCGATCATTTTCTTTATCTCGTCCACCTCTGATTTATTTAATTTTTTTCTCGTTGTGAACGCGGCAAGAAACGCCGGAAGGGAACCTCCAAAGTTTTCCTCCACAAATTTTTCACTCTGGGCAGCGTCGTATTCCTCTTTCGTCATCCGGGCGGAAACCATTCCTTTTTCGTTCTGAAAGATTCCCCGCTCGCACAACCTCTTTAAAACCGTGTAAGTGGTCGACTTTTTCCAACCAAGCTTCTGCTCACATAATTTCACCAGCTCACCGGACGGAAGCGGTTCATTGCTCCATATGATTTCCGCAAACTGCGATTCTACTACCCCTAATCTTAATTCCTCCATTGTTACCTCCTCGGTCTAATGCCTATAGACTTGTTGTTTTTAGTCTACAGTCATTAGACCAATTTGTCAAGAAAAAAAATCCACAGATATGTGGAAATCAATTACTTTTTTCCTCATATCTGTGGATAAATAAATTTTTATAAATTTGTTTCCTTCCAAAATCACTCCCACAAATCGCCCCAGATATCCGTACACAATTTTGTACAATATTCTCTGGAAAAATTTGCGTCCTGTTCTATGATCGCATTTTTTCCTGCCATTTCATCTGTATAGTCTCTCAGAAAGTAAGTGGTAACTCCGCCATGCCCCTGTTCCACCTGTGTCACAAGTGCATTCACGCCATAATCTACAATAAATCCCTTGCCAGCCTCATCAAATCCAACTGTGATCTCTGCCATGCCTCCCACCATACGGTTTGCAATTCCATCACCGCTGCTGGATGTCCAGTTGACGAAATTTCCAAGAGAATAATAGACGAGCATTTGATGTCCGGTTGTCTCATCCTCTACCCATTCAATTGGTTCGATCACATGCGGATGCGTTCCGAGCACCAGATCAGCACCGCTTTCTGCAAAAATTTTTGTCCACTTTTTCTGCATGCTGTCCGGCTGCAGACTATATTCTGTTCCCCAATGCGGACACACAACAACAAAATCGGACTGTTCTTTCGCTGATGCAATATCTGCTTTTACTTTTTCTTCGTCCAGAAGATTTACTGCATACGGCATATCCGAAGGCAGTGCAATACCGTTCAGACCGTATGTATAATTTAATACCGCAATTTTTATGCCATTTTTCTCTAAAACGGTAATGGTATCCTGCGCATCCTGACTTTTATTAATTCCAAGAATTTTTATGTCAGAATATTTTTTCTCCCAGTTTGAAAGGCAATTAGTAATTCCTTTTTTCCCCTGATCCATGGCATGATTTGTTCCATGCAAAATGACATCAAATCCGGTATCTGCCAATGCATCCGCCACCTCATAAGGTGCATTAAAACTTGGATAACCAGATACTCCCAGCTCCTCTCCGCCAATGATAACTTCCTGATTGACAATCGCAATGTCTGCCGCCTGCACCTCGTCTTTCACATTGGCAAAAAGACTTGAAAAATCATAAGAGCCATCCTCTGCCTGACAGCTTTCTTCCACCGGAGTGTGAAGCAGAACATCCCCGACCATGGCAAGTGTCACAGTCGGACCTGAATACACATCTGAGATTTCCGGCTCCTTGGTTGTAATATCCACAGCCTGTTCTGTCTCTGCCTGAATGTTATCCACGCTTTCTGTATTTTCGACTTCGTTATCCACGGAAGCTTCCTCTACATGGTTGAAACTGTAGATCATTTCCTGCCTGTCACAACCGGATAGCGTGAACATAGCAAGCAATATCATTGGTATCTTTTTCATTTTCACCTCCTACGAAAGCAACGCCTGATACACATCCCTCTTACTGATCCCACGGTCTTTTGCCACAAGTTTCATTGCTTCTTTCCGTGCAATGCCCTGACTCTCATATACCTGCATATGTTCCTCTAATGTCATGGATTCCCAGTTTTTTTTCTCCTCCTCGGCAAGCTCCTCAAAACTTTTTCCCTGCAAAACAAGGACATACTCGCCGCGCGGTTCGTTTTCCTCATAATAGCGGAGACTGTCACTTAGCGTTGTCTGCATTTTTTCCTCATATCGCTTTGTAAGCTCCCTGCAGATTGTAAGCTTTCTGTCACTTCCAAGAACACTCTCCAGTTCCTCCAACGTTTTCACAAGATGGTGTGGCGCCTCATAGATAATGATGGTTCTTGTCTCATTTGCAAGCCCGTCTAAAACAAGCGCCCGCTCTTTCTTATCTCTCGGCAAAAATGCTTCAAACGCAAATCTTCTGGTCGGAAGCCCGGACATGGTAAGCGCCGTGATACATGCGGCTGGCCCCGGCAGAGACGTCACCTCAATACCTTCCTCATAGCAGATACGCACGAGATCTTCCCCCGGATCAGAAATACCCGGCGTTCCTGCGTCCGTGATAAGTGCAATATTTTTCCCTTCGCGAAGCTTGTCCACCAATTGATATGCTTTGTCAATCTTATTAAATTCATGGTAGCTTGTCATAGGTGTTTTTATCTCAAAATGATTCAGCAGTTTGATGGAATTTCTCGTATCTTCTGCTGCGATCAGGTCAACCTCTTTTAGCGTGCGGAGGACCCGATAGGTAATATCCTCAAGGTTTCCAATCGGTGTTGCGCACAAATATAACTTTCCTGCCATCATTATTCTCTCTCCAATATCCTCCCGGAAGTATTTTTCAATTTATCTTTTTGCATAGATCAAAATGATAATGTTCTGAATATTTGTTACGAAGCAATATGAATGAAATGGTACAACTAACAAAAAACTAAATTATATCTGTCCGCTGCGCATCAGTCATTTTTCGCATGATTATAAAAAAAGCACACGTAAATATAATGCCTTTCATCATTGTGGTTGTTGTAAGTGCCCACCATATTCCCAGAATTCCTAGCACACCACTACTTAAAATGATTGCAAGCGGAATACGAAGCGATGTGAATACAATACTAATCACACTACACAGGCGAGTCCTGCCAAGTCCTGATAATGCACCTACTGTCATCAGCTCAACACATAAAAAAGCTTCGCTGTATCCGACAATGATCAAATAGTCAACTGCTGTTGCGATCGCTGTCTTCTCATGGAAAAACACGCTTGCGATCGGTACTGGAACAACAACAAACACAAGGGTGATCAAAATTCCCCATATACCAACGGTGCACAATGATGCACGATATCCCTTCTTCACACGTTCGGTTTTACCAGCACCATAGTTTTGACCGATAAAAGCGTTCATAGCTGCGCCAAATCCATCTGCCGTATTCCATGAGATTGATTCAATCTGACCGCCCACACGCTGCGTAGCGATTGCCTCTGGACCAAAACCAGCTACCATACGTGTCAATACCATAGAGATAAAACAATACACCATACCCTGAAGTGCAGTAGGAATACCTATTTTGCAGATTCCCTGCACATATTCCAACGGAATTTTTACAAACAAGCGAAGACCTTTCAACACATTTTCCTTCTTCTGTAATATAACTCCAAACAGCATAATCATTGTAACAATTACCTGTGCCAAAACAGTTGCCATCGCTGCGCCTGCCGCTCCAAATCTCTGAAATGGTCCCGGTCCAAGAATCAAAACAGGGTCCAGGATTATATTCGCCGCCAAACCAAAAAGATTTGCAATAAAAGGAGTTTTAGAATCTCCCTGAGCCGTATATATTCCCGTTAATGTGAATGATAAAAATGAAAAAACAATGAATCCGCATGCAATCTTAGTGTAATCCAACGCAGCACTCAATGTTTCCGCATCATCCAGCTTGAAAAATCCAACCAGCTGATTTGCAAATAGTGCTACAATGATCCCATATGCGAGTCCCATCAATAATGCCAACTGCATCGCTGTCTGTGCATATCCATGTGCCTTTTCCTTCTCTCCTCGTCCTATGCACTGTGCAATCTGTACCTGGCCTCCCATTCTTGCCATCGAAGCAAGCCCCTGCGAGAGCCATGTAAACATACCTCCAACGCCTACTCCGGCAACCGCCTTGGCGCCTAGCAGTCCAATCCATGCCATATCGGTAATATTATATAATGTTCCTAGAAATGACGATGCCATAATCGGAATCGCAAGTTTCGTTAATGTCTTTAAAATTGGTCCTTTTGTTAAATTTCCTTCCATTCAGTCCCTATTAATTCCTTTTCCTTTGTATTTCCTTCTGCATGACGTTCTATTTCTGTACATAAATTTTTCAATCATTTTATACATACTTTACCTTTTATCCCTCTATCTTTGTTTCTGCATTTACTCTTTCTTCTCCATCATCTTCGGAATCACAAAATATAGCGCAATTCCGAGCGCCACGATTCCAAAAGAGATAATCTGTGATGTGGAAAAAATTCCTAAGCTTCCACGATAATCATTTCGTAAAAATTCGATCAAAAATCTTCCCACTCCGTAGAGCACTAGATAACCTGCTGCCACTCTGCCCGGCTCTGGCTTCTTAGATGCATACCACAGTAATACGCCGCAGATCAGAAAATCACCTGCGGAAGAGATCAGCTGCGTCGGAATCAGGCTTACACCGTTTGGTGCAAAATCAGAATGCGTAAAGGTAATGCCATACCACGCATGCGTCTCTCTTCCATAGCAGCAACCGGCACAAAAACATCCAATACGCCCAAATCCCTGTGCCATGGAAACTGCAGGCATCACAAGATCAAAATAAGAAATAAAATTTTCTTTTTTGATACGGCAATAGACATAACTTGTCACAATTCCACCGATAATTCCACCATAAACGACATATCCGTTTTTGAAATCCCATAAAATAGATGGATCTTCCATAATTGCCGGAATCTCTACAATGTAATAAATCAGCCGGCAGCCAACCATTCCACCAATCAACGCACATAAAAATATACCGAAAATCGTATCCTCACTTAAGCCTCTCTTCTTTCCCCTGTAATTACATAGGAAAAGTGCCGAAGCAAATCCAATCGCAATCATCAATCCATACATATAAACCGTGATCGGTCCAAGCGTTATCTTATTAAACATATTACCCTCCTTGTTTTGTGAAACAAAATGCGAACCCTCTGGTGAGCAGAGGGTGTGTCCTCCTTGTTTTGCGAAGCAAAATGCGACTGCTCTTGCAGGAGCAGAGGATTTAGCCTCCTTGTTTACCAGACTTATAAACTGATAATTACGAAACTCTCATGCCGTAGATTTAATTGTGCTAAAATAACAAAAGCTTGAGAAGACACTGGGGAGCCGCCGGTTCTTGCATGGCAGACATAGCAACTTGCTGTGGCTGGCATGTTAGTACCGCTGCGAGCGACACGTAGCGAAAGCGTGTCTTCGAAAATTTTGTTATTTTATCACAATCTTCACACGCCGTATTGAGTTTCGTATTACCAATCAATATCCATAAATGTCATAAATCTCATCCGTATACACACCTTGCTCCCTGTATACAATGAGCGGCTTCTCCACTGTCACACGGGATTTTCCTCCGCGCAATCCCTCGATCAACACCATATTCGGTTCCTTATCAATATAAGGATATACCAGGCGCATACGCTTCGGCTCTATCTTATATTCCACCATTTTACTCATGATCTCTGCCAGACGGAACGGGCGGTGTACCATATAAAATCTGCCTCCCGGCATAAGCATTTTTGCGCTCTCCCGCAAAATATCGTCCAGCGTGCACAAAACCTCATGCCTTGCGATCGCTTTTGCTGTGGATGGCGAGTTTTCCCCATGAGTGCCGATCATGTACGGCGGGTTTGTTGTGATGACATGAAAAGAAGATGCTCCAAAAATATTTGAAGCATCCCTGATATCTCCTGTGATCACTTTGATCTTATCCTCGAGATGATTGTACGCGACACTGCGTCTTGCCATATCTGCGCTTTCTTCCTGAATCTCTAACGCTGTAAAATCTGCTGCGTCCGTCTTTGCTTCCATTAAAATCGGAATAATTCCGGTACCGGTTCCAAGATCCAGTACTTTTTCCCCTGCCTTTGCTTTCGCAAAACCGGATAATAGCACAGCATCCATGCCAAAACAGAAACGCGCCGGATTCTGGATGATTCCATATCCATTGCGTTGCAGCTCGTCCAAACGCTCTCCTTCATGAATCAGATTATTTTGTATCATCAATCTTTGACTTTCCTCCACGGTCTTCTAATGCAGCCAGCTCTTTCATTTCCTCGGCAGTAAGCTTCACATCTCTGCGTCGTTTTGGTTTGAATTTCAACTGATCTGCCTGATATTCCCGCAGTTCCTTCTCATCGTTGACTTCCACTAAAACTTTTACAAGCTGGCGAAGTACATTTACAGAAGAAACTTCGCCCTTCAAACCATCATCCGTTGTGACATAATCACCAACATTTGGCAGACGGCTGTTGAGATACTCGTATGTCTCTTCCTCATTTTTCAGACAGCACATCAGTCTGCCGCACACGCCGGAAATCTTGGTTGGATTCAGGGAAAGATTCTGCTCCTTCGCCATTTTGATTGATACCGGTGCAAACTCGGAAAGGAATGTGTGACAGCACAGTTCACGTCCACAGATTCCATATCCTCCCATAATCTTTGTCTCATCGCGGACACCGATCTGACGCAGTTCGATCCTTGTGCGGAATACGGCTGCAAGATCTTTTACCAGCTCACGGAAATCAATTCTTCCGTCTGCGGTAAAATAGAACAGCAGCTTATTATTATCAAATGTGTATTCCGCTTCCACTAACTTCATATCCAGCTTATGTTTTGCAATCTTTTCCAGACAGATCTTAAACGCCTCTTTTTCCTTCTGGCGGTTCTTCTCTGCCTGCTTTTCATCCTGCTCAGTCGCAATGCGGATGACCGGTTTTAATGGCTGGACGACGCTCTCCTCGGACACTTCCCTCGGATCAGTCATGACAGTTCCCATCTCAACGCCTCTTGCAGTCTCAACAATTGCATGCATGCCTGCTTTTAACTGTAACTTTCCAGGTCCGAAATAATATATTTTACCTGCATTCCGGAAACGGATTCCTACTACTTTTACCATTCTAGTTCTCCTTAATTGTCAGCAGTAATAACTCAATCACCAGATCAAAGTTTACGTTTGCGTCCAGACGTATCTGGGCTTTGCGCAAAGCTTCCAAAATACTGTTGATTCCATTGTAAGAGCTTTTTTCTGCCTGTCGTTTTATGTCGTAGACCTCATCCTTGAAAATAAGGCCATTTACGTCACCTGTTGCTTTAAAATATAATACGTCACGATACCAGATCATCATCAGATCAAAGTAATCGTTAATTTCTAATTTGTAATCTGCGATCTGCTTTACCGCAGCGGTCATCTCATAGAGATCAATATCATCGAGACGCTTGATCAGCTGCAGTGCGCTTGCCTTCATCTCATTAAAATCATCAGAGGACGCAAGCTGGATTGCTTTTCCCACATTTCCCTGTGCAAATGCCACACACACATCCGCCTGATAGTCAGGGATCTGATACTTTTCCATCAGGAACTTTTTGATTTTCTCATCCGGCACAACTTTAATATTCAACGTCACGCATCTGGATAAGATCGTTGGCAGAAATGTGTCCGCATTCGTTGTCAAAAGCATGATGACCGCATATGCCGGCGGCTCCTCGATGGTTTTCAGCAGTGCATTCTGTGCCTGCTGGTTCATCTTCTCCGCCTCATCAATGATATATATCTTGTGACTGCTGCTGTATGGTTTCACATCAATATCATTATTTACCTGTGTACGGATATCATCCACAGAAATGGTATTTGGCTTGTCGTGGTTTACATAAATAATATCCGGCTGATTATGTCCCAGTGCCTGTCTGCAGGAATGGCACTCCATACATGCCTCTTTTCCATGCTTTTCACACTGCAAAGCCATTGCAAATGCCTCCGCCAGCATCATTTTTCCGGATTTGTCCGGTCCATTGATGATGTACGCATGGGATACTTTATCCATCCCGATCGCGTTCTGTAAATGCTCTATAATCTGCTCATGTCCGATAATATCTTTAAATCCTGCCATATGCCGCTCCTTTAAGTCAATATATCTAACAACAATCCACGGATCTCACCTATCCTGCTCAGGATTGCAATGTGATCCTTCTCATCCTTCACAAGCTCCCTTGCCAGTTCATCCAGATTTGAATCGATCAGCCGGATCAGTCCATACACTCTGTGCCGTCCTTTGCGGTCTAAGAAATTCTCTCTGGAAAACTTGTGTGAACGATACACCACCTCATTTAAAAAGTCTTTGATCAGTCCACGGTATTTTTTCATATCGCGGATATCCATATGCTGTGCAATACGGTTCCCCTGTGCCGTGATATCATTCATCAAAAGATCGACTTTTGCCTGAAGATCTGCATCGGTGATGGCACTCGCCAGAGTGAATTTGAATGTTCCATCTCCGGTTTCCGTTGTCACTGTATCAGGTACCTGTGTCACCTGTGCTATATTATTTACTTTAATATCCACCAATGCCCACCTTCTTTCCTACCTGTCTTCTAAAATTGCCCTGCGGATCTCTTCCTCTGTCTCATCGAGATCCTGATTGACAAATCTCCTTGTGATCCCTGCTTCCTTTAACTTTTCCTCAGAAAAATCTTTCGCATCTGCCAGAAATCTGCGGCAAAGTTCCTCATACTTCGGGCTTTCCTGCATACGCTCTCTGTTTAATGCCCGGCTCAGACGCTCGCCGTCTTCCACTTCTATATAAATCGGCACAACTTTCTCTTTTCCAAAGTAATCACGGATCTTTAAATAAGATTCCAGTGTTCCTATGATCAGATAATTCTGGTGTTCCAGATCGATCTGGTCATCATTCACGGTAAAATATTTCCAGATCCCATGGATGGTATCGTAAGCACGAAGCTCGATAATACGCCCTTCACGCTCCAATTCTTCCACTTTTTTCTCATCACAGAAAAAATATTCTACTCCATTTTTTTCCCCGGCACGCGCCGGTCTTGTCGTATATGGAACAATGGTCTTTAATGAGAGACTTTCATCTCCCAATATCTTTTTAAACAGGGTATCTTTTCCCGTGGAACTTTTTCCCATGATACAATATATTTTACCCATTTTTCCTGCCTCATTTAGTATAATATAGTCTTTAAAAATATACAATCTTTAGAATTTTTTCCTGCACATCAGAACTACCTTCTATTCGCAGTCCAAGTGATAAGCATTCCTCAATATTATCTGCCAGACGCTTCGTGATAATCTCTCCCGGAACAATCATCGGAATTCCCGGCGGATACAGATAAATCGTATCCGCAGACATATTTCCGACTGCCTCCTCTAACGTTACTTCTTTATATGGAAGCTCCTCTGCCTGATAAATCTGCATTTCACGCGGATATTTCTGATATATTTTCTCAATAAACGAATGATACTTCTCATCACTTGCCGGATTCTTCAAAATTTTGTTTCCATTTGAAACGTCCTCTGCCACCTTTGCATCGATCTCATGCAATGCGCCTGCCAGACGCTCCAACCCTTCATCCTCGTCCATCAGACTTGTCATTCCCAGCACATAATAACCGGAAACCATCTCCATCTGTAAATGGTATTTTTTCAAAAGGATCTGATGCAGCTCATCCCCTGTCATCCCGGCTCTATCCGCAAAAATGACCAGTTTGGAATCATCCCAGTCAAATGCTTCCCCGGTGTCCAGATCTTCCTCCTGCATGACATGCAGGTATTTTAAACCGGCTGTTTTCCCATAAAAATCCATCAGACGCTTCCTGTATTCTGCAAAGAGCTGCTGCCCATGTTCTGCGATCAGCCGGATACATGAATCCATTCCTGCCATGAAAATATAGGATGGTGAACTCGTCTCGTAAATGGACAGATACCGCTCCACCCGCTTCTCATCAATGAGATCAGACGTCAGATGCAGCAGCGCTGTCTGGGTAAACGACGGCAATGTCTTATGTAAACTCATAATCACTGCGTCCGCGCCAAGTTTTACGGCATTTTCCGGGAAACCGCCTCCGAATCCAAAATGTGCTCCGTGGGCTTCATCCACGATAAGCGGAATCCCATGTTCATGGCACACCTCTGCAATCTTTGCCACGTCTGAAACAATCCCCTCATACGTCGGGGAAGTGAGGATCACTGCCACTGCGTCAGGATTTTCATATAACGATTCCTGCACCTGCTCTACCGTGATCTGCCCCTGGATTCCATTTTTTGTGATAGAAGGATACAGATATTCTGCCTGCAGTTCATTCATATATAATGCATGATAGACTGCTTTGTGACAATTTCTTGCGACTAATACCTTGTCCCCGCGCCTCGTAGCAGCACTGATGGCAGCCAGCAAGCCACAGGTACTTCCATTTACAAGAAAAAAGCACCGTTTTGAATGGTAAAGCTCTGCTCCGCGCACTTCGGCTTCCTTTATCATACCGGTCGCATGATGCAGATTGTCAAATCCGTCAATCTCCGTGATATCAATCTCATACGGATTGGGAAACGCCAGACTCTTTCTTTTATGTCCCGGCATATGGAACGGATAATAGTCCGACTGCGCATATTCCTCTAAATCATCTATCAAATACTTCATGTAAGCCTGCTCCTGATGTTCGATATCCATATCAGTATATAATACCAGATACATACTGATATACCTTAGTATAACACACTTTCCCCACAGATTCAGCAATGACTTGCATTACCATCCACTCATTACTCTTGAAAAAAAAGTATTTCCTATGCTATAGTATTTTAGATTGCGGATCAAACAATAACATTCCGGAGGTATAGTATGGAAAATGCTCTTGTGATCCTCTGTGGCGGAAACAGCACACGGATGGGAACCGATAAGGCTCTTCTTCCTTTTGGGGACACCTGTTTAATTGAATATCTTGTCAGAAAATTTCAGCCGTATTTTTCCAGAATCTATCTCTCGGTAAAAATAAAGGGGGATTACTCCCATCTGAAGCTTCCCGTAACTGAAATCCCGGATATCTATCCGAATCAGGGACCAATGTCCGGCATTTTTTCCGGCTTATCCATGATCGATGAGGAATGCGCATTTTTTATGTCTGTAGACACTCCGTTTCTGGAACCGAAAACAGGACTGGCCCTGCTCTCAGAGCTCGGTGACGCCGATATCTGCACACTTGAGGGAAAGGCTTCTTATCTCGAAACTGCAACTGCAGCCTACTCCAAAAATTGCATTACAACCATCGGAAAATGTCTCCTGCTCCACCAGCTCACGTTCAATACGCTGCGGGAAAAATGCAGCACCAGATACGTGACTGAGGCTGCGATCGCCGAGGCTGCACCGACACCGATCGATATCCAGTACTATAATCTGGACACCAGAGACAATTATTATCATGCGCTTCGTATTTTAAGCGGAATTGTACCGCCAGATTCTTCTCAGGCGTTGATTGAATATTTTAAAGACACCAGAGATTTATTTTTGCATACAACTCCGGTGATCTCCTTTGTGGCAAAACCGGGAACGATCATGACACCTCTCATTGAGCGGCTGCTTCCTTTATTAGAGCGTGAGGGGTTAAAAGTCGTTCACCTCATCAAAGAAGATTCCTCTGTCGTATTCAAAAACGTCTTTTTTGAGCCGACTCTGGAAAATCTCTCCTCGTCGCTCTCTGGTGCCGACCTTGTTCTGACGGAAAATTTTGGAGCAGATGCGCCGAATAAAATTGAAATTCTGCGGAAATACTGGTCGGAAACACCGTTATCTGACGAAAAAGATCTGATCGCTGTATTTGCTGATTTTCCATATCATGCAGAGACTACCCTTCCGGTCTTTGATCTGAACAAACCAAAAAATATTGTCACATTCCTCCGGGAATATCTGGGCAGACAATAAAACCAGAAATAAAGGCTGCCTGTGGGCAGCCTCTTATAAATATCGTTCCAGATCCGGCATCCAGTCTCCAAAGAAAACCTCATCTCTGCACATTGCATTCCAGACAGGTCTCAAAAACAAAACAATCCGGTGCAATACTGTTTCCCAGGAAACATTCTCCATTCCCTGCTTTCTAACATATTTTTCCCACCGTTTTTTCATATAAGTGTAAGTATCATAAGATTCCAGCATTTCAATCCTTTTTTCCTGCGGGCTCACTTCCTCGTTTCCACACAAAAAAGACAGTGTCTCGTAAATATGCCTTCCATCGATAGTTTCCTGCTCCAGAAGACGAAATGTTGTATCGTATACCTCCATAGAAGGAATCAGTTCCAGATATTTGAGGATTGTAAAAAGTTGTTCTGCCAGATATGTTTCAACCGGAAAATGTTGATACGCTGCACATTTCTTCTCAAAAAATACAGACTGCAGCTCCTGTTTTTCCGGCTTTGCTGCATCATATACCAATGGACTAATACGGATGGTAAGCGGAACCTTCATTTCCTCCCATTCTCCAGTTATGTAAACCAGATAGTCCTGTTCCTCTTTTTCCACAGAATAATTCCAGCGGATATGATATTCCCGTTTCGCGCAGATCGCCTCTGCAAAATCAGTGATCCACTTTTCGTCCAATACCTGCTGTTCTTTCCCATCATCCTGCCCGTATACAAAATGAAGTGGCTTCTGCCACTCCTTTCGATAACTGTCGAGGTCAAAAGCCTCACGGTTTTTCAGCCATAACCGCTTTGCAAAATCGGTTTCCAGAATTTGGAACATCAGTGTTTCCTGCAAAAATCCTTCCAGCAGATTTGCAAATGAGATTTGATACTCTATGCTTTTTTCTTTTAACTTCTTCTTCGTAAGTAGGTTCTGTTCCATTTAAAGCCAGACTCCAATCATATTCTGAACTTTTTTCACAACTTTACGCTCTTTTGCATAATACATCAGTTTTGCAATATCCTTCTTCGGATCTTTTATGTAAGCCATCAGTCCTTCTTTGAATCTTTCCCGATCTATCTTGTCTTCGTATTTTAAGCATTCACAGATCAGTCTTTCCTTTTCAAAAATCCGGACTGTCACATTGGAAAGCTGTATTTCTGTCACTCCAAGCTCCAAAGTATCCGGCTCTGCATACATCGGAATGATCTTCGGATAATCCATTTTAAACCGTGATTTGGAAGTATTCTTATCCACCGCAAGCCGCCAGCCGTACGGTTTCTTTTTGATATAGCCATACGCATATAACGCATTTTCCAGATTCAGCACGCAGTCCGGAAACAGCTTTGCCACAAGCTCCTCCTCTGTAAAATCACTGAGATGAACTGCATAATAACCGCTTTTTACGCGCAGAATATCCCCTTTTTCCACAAAATCAAGGATTCTGCGATAATCGATCCCCAGCCCGGCAAGCTGGCTCTTTTTTACAATTCCGCCATTATCCAGAATAAACTTCTTTACTTTGTCTAACAGCAACTCTCTTTTTTCACTGACTGCATATGACTCCGACATGCTTTATCTCCATCTTCTGCGTCTTCTACGTTTTTTTCTGATTCTTCGTTTCTGATCTTTTCTGTCTCTACGAACGGCTCTGTTGTGTTTGATAATATAGTAATTATCGTAAAAACGTTTTAAGAAAAATAAAAGTACACCAAGCAAAATCACTGCAACAATGAGTAAAACCACAACAATCGGTTTCACCTGCACCGTGGAGACTGCTTCCTGTTCCTCCTCCTCGGTCGACTCATTGTCAAATGCGTAGCCCTCTACCACCACGCCGGTTGTCTTAATATCTGCTTTTCCTACATTTCTTCCCGCATAAGTATACGTGATGCTCCCTGCGATCTCCGGGTCGCTGTCATTATATTCCACGGAAGATGAGGTGTCTGAAAATTCTGCTGTTTTCGGCAGAACAATGACGGCCTCTTTATCAAGCTCCACAAATGGTGCAATATTGTTCAGATTACCATTATCCACCGTTGTCTCTGCGCTGTAATCCGTATCATTTTCCGCTACATTCAGCACCTGAAAATTGTCAAATGCGTAATCAAATAAGTTTACCGTATCAATAAACTGATTCGGTGACTGCGTATTCATTACCACACAGATCAAAGTCATTCCATCTTTTTCCGCATAAGTCACCAGAGTGCTGTTTGCGGTCGCCGTGTATCCGGTCTTTCCGCCGACACAGTACGGATATAAGTACTTGCGGTTCGCATTGTGGTAAGTGCAGAGCATGTCGTGATGATTCCTCAACACCGTTTCCTCCGCATGCTTATTGGTCGGAGGGATTGTATACATCTTCGTCCCGATGATAATACGAAATGTCTCATTCTGATAAGCTGCCTGCGCGATCAACGCCATGTCATGTGCGGTCGTGTAATGATTTTCATCCTGCAGACCGTGCGGATTGGCAAAATGTGTGTTAGTACATCCTAATTCTTTTGCCTTGGCATTCATCATGTCCACAAAATTTTCTACCGTGCCGCCCACATGCTCTGCGACAGCGTAGGCACATTCATTTGCCGACTCTAGCATGACACCGTAAAGGCACTGCTCTAAGGTCATCTGCTCTCCGTAATCTCTGGCAATTCCCGATCCTTCCGTGTTGTTGATCGCATCATCCGAAAAAGTGACCATGTCACTCAGATTGCCATTTTCTAACGCCAGCAGCGTGGTCATGATCTTTGTGATACTCGCCGGGTAGTGTGCTTCATCACTATTTTTTTCATAAAGGATCGTGCCTGTGGACTCTTCCATCAAAATAACACCCGGTGAGAGTGTCTCCGGCGCATCCGGCCAGTAGTCTGCCGCCTTGACGTCCACTTTTCCAAGACAAACAGCAGATATAATCGTAAGGATCAGGCATGCCGCCTTTTTCCATCTATTTTTCAACATCATAAAAACTCCAAATCTATATTAAATCTATTAATTTCGCACAATCCGTCCCATGTATACACAATTTTTACGGATTGTTACTGTTCACCCGTAACTCGTTCCTGTAACAACAACGTTACTCTATCAACATTATTAGTATAATAGTTGGAAAAAATACATGCAACCACTTTTCATCATTTTATGACTTTATTAATTTGTCAGATTATGCAATGTGTGCTTGAAAGTTGGGGTTTCTTTATTGTAGAATGTAACTGATTGCTTTGCGCTTAGATATATTTGCTGCAAAAAACGAAAATGCATTTTGAAAAAATATTAGTTTACATCATTAGAGAGGTTGTTTTATGAGATTAAGAAATATCCCTGGCGCGGATGACGCCATTTTAAATAGTGAATACTGCATCAAAAATCCAGAGAAGCAGAAAGGGCACTGGCAGGATTGCTTTGAGACAGCACAGCCGCTTCATATCGAGATCGGCATGGGAAAAGGCCGTTTTATCATGGATACGGCTGCCCTGCACCCGGACATTAATTACATCGGCATCGAGCGTTACTCCAGCGTACTTTTACGCGCTTTGCAGAAAGTGGAGCAGAATCCGCTTCCTAATATTAAGTTTATCTGCATGGACGCTGCCGATGTTGCAGAGGTTTTCGCCAAAGACGAAGTCGACCGTATTTACTTAAACTTCTCCGATCCCTGGCCGAAAGACCGCCACGCCAAGAGACGTCTCACTTCCAGACAGTTTTTCGCGCGCTATGACCTGATTTTGAAAAAAGAAGGACATCTGGAATTTAAGACTGACAATCAGGATCTTTTCACATTTTCATTAGAGGAAGTTCCGGAAGCCGGCTGGAAATTAGACGCTTCCACCAGAGATCTGCACCATGATGCCGTCTTAAATGAAGGCAATGTCATGACGGAATACGAAGAAAAATTTTCTTCCAAAGGAAATCCAATCTGTAAATTGATCGCATCGAGATAGAAAAAACGCCCGATACCAATGGTTTTACACCATTGATACCGGGCATTCTATTTATCCTTCAATTGCAATGTAACGTTTTTCCGGAACAGCTTTCTTCTGTTCTTTCGGAACGTCCAAGGTCAGGATACCGTTTTCGTATTTCGCATGGATATCTTCCTCTTTCATGTTCTCACCAACATAAAAGCTTCGGCTCATGCTGCCTGCATAACGTTCACGTCTGATGTATTTGTCATTCTTATCCTTCTCATCCTTATCGAGTCCCTTCTCGGCACTGATAGTCAGGTATCCATCATTCAACTCAAGATGAAGCTCATCTTTCTTGAATCCCGGAAGATCAATTGCTACTTCATAGCCATTATCTTTCTCCTTAACATCTGTCTTCATCATATTCTTTGCATGTTTGCCATACAATGTTTTATCAACATCCGGGAATGAAAAATTCATTAAATTGTCAAAATCATCAAATAAACTCTCTCCAAAAATACTAGGCATCAACATAAGTCATCTCTCCTTTTCTATCTGTCCACTTTTTTGTGGATATTCGTATGCTCATTAACCTTGTTTCTTTGGAACTAACAGATTAAGGAACTCGGGGAATCTTTCTTTCTCTTTTGTTCCCTCTTCCTTTGTTCTGACTACGTTATACACCTGTTCGTTAGCACTGTCAAGTGTTGAGTGCTAATTTTTTGTGAACTTTTTGTGATTTTCTTCAAAATTTTAAATTTGAATTCAAACATAAAAAAAGCACCGACCCCATAGCCTATGCTATAAAACCGATACTTCGTAATGCGCCACCAGGGGTTCGAACCCTGGACACCCTGATTAAGAGTCAGGTGCTCTGCCAGCTGAGCTAGTGGCGCATGTCTTTCAGCGACGAATGTTATTATATAATACTTTTTTTAGAAATGCAACTATTTTTTTATAAATTATTTCGTATTTTGTCGAGTACTGTTTTTATATTTTTAATTTTATATTTTTCAAAGGGACAGTCCTTGCGAACCGTCCCTCCTCATTAATCAATAATTCCAAATTCTTTGTAAAATTTCTTTCTGGCTTCTTTATCAACAGAAGCCTTTTTTACATCTTCTATTCTATTATTTTGCAATAAAAGATTTATAAGTTTTCCTAGTCTTGCCTCACCCATATTTACAAGATGTTCTGCTACTGTATCCATAGTATTGTACTCTCCTTTCTCCTTCTCTGCCAGAATTTCTTCATAACGCTCATCCCCCGTCATAGCAGATAATAATTTTAATACTTCATCCACATGTTTAATTTCTGTTTTGTCATCTGAAACATAATCTTTATTCTTTCTCTTGTGTACAAAGAAATTGGCTACAATTTTAAAATCGCTTTTAAATCTTGCAATCTCTTCTTCCGTCAACCATGCAATATTAAAAACTGTGATTTTATAGTCATTAACATACTCTCCCAAACCCTCCGGAATGTATATCACATCCTTTAAATGCGTTGGTTTATCCCACATCTTATCTGTACCAAAATATAAAACAATTGTCAATACTGCAACTGGTCTTTTTCTTTTCTTCTGCAATTGACTACGATAAGAGGCACCATCATAACCTAATATACGAAGCGGCATATATTTCTCCGGTAAAGTTTGATTTTCCATGCCATATATGGCAAATTCAATATCACGCTCTTTCCAGAGTTTGACGATATCCCTTTCCTGTTCATGCAGTTTATTTTTCCTGCCTTTATACACAGATCTTGTACTTATATTTTCTAAGGACTCTGGTGTTACCTTCTGTTCTCCTTTAAATACCAGACCATTTATGATGTCTGCAAATACATCATTATAATCTGCAAGTATTTTTTCTGTTGTATCTTTCTCGCCCAAACCTTCCTCTCTTTCTTTGCGAAGTTTCCGGAAAGCCCTCAATATCTGTATCTAACAATTTTTTAGGATTTCATGCCGATCTGGCAGAAATAACTCGTACTATAACACTTATTTGAAAAAAAGATTTTGCTATCTGCAATATTGAATGTAACTGATGTATACACAATTGTCAAGAAATCCTTTTCTAATATTTCCTATTTCACTATTTTATGGTATTTTATAACTATGTGTGCCCGGCTTGATTTTATATCAAAATAAATACGGCACCATTTTATAAGGAGGTTTCACATGCGTGTTGAAGAACGATTATTAAAATATGTCTCTTACTGGACAACTTCTGACGAGGAATGCCGACAGATTCCATCTTCGGAAAGACAGTTTGAGTTAGGAAAAGTGTTAGAACAGGAATTGCGAGATCTCGGTTTAGAGAAAGTCACTTTAACCGATCACTGCTATGTTTACGGACTGTTGCCGGCAACGAAAGGATATGCTGACAAGCCTGCTGTCGGTTTTATTTCCCATATGGACACTGCTCCTGATTTTTCCGGAAAAGATGTCAAACCACAGATCATTCCGGATTATGACGGCAATGATGTTCTTTTAAAAGGAAGCGGCACTTATCTGAAAGTATCCGATTTCCCTACACTTAAAACATTAAAAGGCCGCACACTGATCACTACAGATGGAACAACCCTGCTCGGCGCTGACGATAAAGCCGGGGTTTCCGAGATCATGACGGCAGTGGAACAGATCATCACAGAAAAAATACCTCACGGCGACATCTGGATCGGCTTCACACCGGACGAAGAAGTCGGAAGCGGTGCTGATTTATTTGACCTTGACTATTTTAAAGCCAAATTTGCCTACACCGTCGACGGCGACTACGAGGGCGAAGTTGCCTATGAAAACTTCAATGCTGCAAGTGCTTCTTTTGAGATCACTGGCGTCAATGTCCACCCTGGAGAGGCAAAAGATATTATGATCAACGCTGCCCTTGTCGGCTGTGAGATTGCATCTCTTCTCCCTGAAAATGAGACTCCTGCCCACACCGAAGGCAGAGAGGGATTTTATCATCTGACTGATTTTAGCGGAGACATCGCCCACGCCAAAGTGAATTATATCGTGCGCGACCATGACAAAGCCACTTTTGAAAAACGTCTTGATACACTGCGTGGCATTGAGCAAAAAATGAATGGAAAATATCACGCAGACACTGTAAAATTGAACATTCAGCATTCCTATAGTAATATGCTGGAAGTCATTGAAAAGAATGAATATGTCGTTGCAATTGCAAAAAAAGCAATCAAAAACGTTGGTCTGGAACCAGTCTCCCGCCCAGTCCGCGGTGGTACAGACGGCGCCAGATTAAGTTTTATGGGACTTCCTTGTCCGAACCTCGGAACCGGCGGCTATGGTTTCCACGGACCGTTTGAACATATCAGTGTAGAAGGTATGGATACCGCTGTTTCGGTTATCAAAGAAATCGTAAAAATCACTGCCGAATAATGATCGGGAACGTTTTTCCTGTTACACAAAAAATCTGCCATACAAAAATTGCATTTGTATGACAGATTTTTTATTCTCTTAAATATTATTTTTTACTTTACACCGAAGTCTTTCTTCTATTATAAGTTTGCAATCAATGCTGCGATCTCATCCGGTGTCATAACCTTATTCGGATCTGACAGATCAGGCATTGCCGGCTCATCATCTACAACAGTTTCATCTTCCAATGGAATCTTCTCGACCGGAACATTATCATCCGAATCCGTCAAAGTATCTACCATTATATCATCATACTTGGATAAATCTTCCTCCGGAGAAGAAACTTCTTCTTTACCAATTGATGGTTCCTCCATATCAGATGGAACTTCCTCGATCGGTGTCTCCTCCATCACGGATGGTTCTTCTTCAATCGGTGTTTCCTCCATATCAGATGGAACTTCTTCGATTGGTGTCTCTTCCATCACAGTTGCTTCTCCAGCAGCCGATGGGATCTCCTCAACTGCGACTTCCTGAACCTGTGGTTCTTCTTTTTCAATTTTATTCTCTTCTGCCAAGATACGTTCCTCGGTAAAAAAGTTCTGTTTTGCAGACTCTGCTGCTATCTTTGCATCAGCTCCGATCGTATTCAATGTATTCTGCAAAACTTCCAGCTGCTGTAATATTTTATTCTGATTGTCTAAAATATTCTGTGCATATGCGCTGTCATTTTTATTAGTTTCCGGTGCCGGATGCGAAACATTGTCTGATAAAACAGCCTCTAACATCGAAATCTTTTCCATGATGTGGTCATTGGAATTCATCAGTGCATCTGCATTCTCTTTACTTCTTCCAATGGAAACCTTTGCTACTGCTTTCTGTGCGTGGATAATATCCTCCACATTTGCTTTCCGGGACTGGTTTCCTTTTTCAATGAGTTCATACAGATCATCAAATGTTTTCCTCAATAAAAGATAAGACGCTTTTTCTGATTTAAAAATACTATCATACTGTTCTTCTTTGCGATTCTTTTCTGCCATCAGATAAATTGAAATGGAATCTACCAAAAAATAGATTGCAACCAGAAACAATGCTGTAATGATCGCCAGAATAATAAATTTCTGAGGCATATTGATCATTGCATATAAATCTGCAACCAGTAAAACTACCGCAATTAACAATGTAATATTTATGCGGAACCTGACATTTTTTTCGCTGTTCTTATCCATAAGAGCTACCTCCCACTATTGCGTCCTCCGTGACGCTCTCTGTGGCTATTTTACCATAACTTACACGAGATAGCTATATGCGAAAACAACAATCTTCAACAGAATACGACCGAAATTTCTTTTTATAATAAAATAAGCTGTCCGATCAGCTCTGCTCCTTTATAAAGATCATCGACCGTTGTGTATTCCCGTGTCGAATGTGCGTTATACATTCCATTCGATAAAACAAGCCCTTCGATTCCGTTTTTTGCAAAACTGTTGTTATCACTTCCACCGAACGTACCTGTAAGTCCACCGGAAAATCCTAAGATTTCACAGGCTTTTTGAAAATCGGTCACTGACTTGCTCTCAAGTGTTGTCTCATAGGCGGTCAGCACACAGCAGTCCGGCACAATGTTTGTCGCTGTTCCACCCTGAATCGTTCCGATATTAAACGTCGTCTCTTCAGACAGATCAAGCACATACGCCTGTTTTGCGGTTACTTTCGAATAGTCAAAAACATCCGAACCTTTGACATATAATTCCTCACCAATTGTAAACAGAATTTCAATTTTTTTATGAGGTTTTCCACTGTCAAGAACAAGTTGTACACAATAGAGGATTTCCAGAATACCACTGATGTCATCTGCACCAAGCACAGTATCCCCTGCAGAATGTATTGTTCCGTCTTTTTCCAAAACAGATTTTTTGCCGCTCCAAGGTTCTACAACATCCATATGTGCGCAAAAAATAACCGGATCTCCTTCCAATTCTCCATCTAAGACAGCAAAAATATTTCCGGTGTCGCCACCATAATAAGCTCCGGGTCTAAGGCTGAAGTCGGCTCGTGGAGCAGGAGTAATTCCGGCTTTAGGGCAAGTGCTCTGGCAATTGCGACACGCTGCTGCTGTCCTCCGGACAAATGTTTTGGATAATGATTTTCCCATGATGCCATTCCAACACGCTCTAATTCTTTTAAAGCAATTGCTTTGCTCTTTTTCTGAACAACCATAAGACCTTCCCTAACATTTTCCAACGCTGTCTTTTTCTCAAACAGATAAAATCTCTGGAACACCATGCCCGTAATCTTACGGAATTCCAGGCTGTCTTTGTGTTTTTTGGAAAGATCGACCGTTTTTCCACCAAAAACTGCCTCCCCCTCCTCCGGGATCTCCAACTGGTTGATGCATCTTAATAAGGTTGATTTTCCTGTACCGGAAGGGCTGATAATTCCGACAACATCGCCTTTTTCAATTTTTAAATTAATATGGTCTAATACTTTATTCTCATGAAAACTTTTGGAAAGGTTTTTGATCTCTAACATTTTTATACCTTTCTGTTATACACTTTCATACGTTAATTCCAAAGAGTATACACATAAAGAAAGAAGCAGGTCGTTGTCATATGGTTATCACAACTGCCTGCTTCTTCTTTTCTCCAAAACACTCAGGTGTATAAATCATATGAAAATAAAACCGTATTCATCCATACAGCACATACAACAGCAACACATCTGGTTTTTGTTCATTACGATTGTATTTGTCTTCATATGATTTTCCCCTTTCTTATTTCCTACTTATTTGATATGTTATGTAGGAATTACTTTATATGGGGAATTATAATCATCTGATATTATTTTGTCAATTGTTTTTGTTATAGAAGATTCCTTGGGTTTGTTATAGGTTTTGATTATAGCTGATTTTTTTTAGAACAACTCCGGGTGATTTTCCAGCGCATCTTCTTCCGTAATCTCGCGGATCACGCGGCATGGAACACCAACTGCAAGTGAATTTGCCGGAATATCTCTGGTAACGACGCTTCCAGCACCGATCACACAGCCCTCGCCGATCGTAACACCACCACAGATTGTAACATTTCCTGCGATCCAGCAGTTATCGCCAATGGTAATCGGTCTGGCGTATTCCTTATCGGTAAGTGTTCCATTCTGTTTCTGATATTGGTTGCGATCCTGCCAGCGGAGCGGATGCATCGGGGTAAGAAGTGACACATTTGGTCCCATAAATACATTTGCACCAATTGTAACCGGACAGCAATCCACACACGTAAAGTTAAAGTTCGCATACGAATTTGCACCGATAGATGTCAGACAGCCATAATCAAACTGTACTGGTCCCTGCAAGTAAAACGAATCACCTATGATTCCCATTTCTTTCAGAATCTCGGAACGTTTCTCGTCTGTTTCAAGAAGTTCATTATATTCTTTACTTAATCTATGGGCTTTTGTTCTTAATTTTACAAGTTCTTCATCGGAAGGATCGTAAATTTTTCCTGCCGTCATTTTCTCTTTTTCTGTCATTTTCCCTGCTCTCCTTTTGAAATCTCATGATAGACTGGTTTTTCCCTATGCCAGCTCTGCGCCTAATTTTTCCAGGTCTTCCATTGCACCCGCATTTTTTGATAATTCATCTTTTGCAGTTGCATAATAGGATTTCTGGAAAAGCATATCCCATGACAGGTAGTGAGCCATGCAGTCAAACTGTTTCTGAATCAGTTCATATTGTATACTGTCTACCGGTGATCCGCCTACGACAATAACACCAACCTTTTTCCCTTTTATCTGTAATCCTCTGCAATAACATTTGTCTATAACCAGCTTTAACTGTGCGGACATTCCCCACCAATACACTGGTGTTGTAAAAAGGATCATGTCTGCTGCCACAATTTTGTCAATTGTAGGATTGGTATCATCCTGATCTACGCAGCCTTTATTACATTGACAGACGCCACATCCTTTGCATGGGCTGATATCTAACTTGTCCGGCTGAATCACTTCGATCTCATTTTTTCCAGATGCACCTTTTATAAATGCATTAATTGCAGTTAATGTATTGCCTTTTCTTGCACTTCCGTTAATAATCACAATTTTCATTTATTGGTTCCTCTTTTCTTTCCTAAATTTATATCTGAAGTATACCATAAAAAGTATTAACATACGCATTATATGTTATGATGATAACGCTACATCGCAAAAAGCCCTGAAGCTGCAACTTCAGGGCTTTTGCTTATAAATTATTCCGTTTCCGGTTCATCCACAGATAGAAGATCACATTCAGCACAATTCCGAATATCGTTGCTTCCGGAGCCGCAAAACCGATCTTGGTGAGGCTCGCATCTGGCTGGATACTCATATAATATGCCAGCGGCAGACGCACAAGAAGCGTCTGGACGAGTCCCTGAACCATAACCCAGACCGTTTTATCATGTCCGTTGAAATAACCGACCATACTGAATAGAACGGCTGTCACGATCGTTTCCAACGCAAACCCTTTCAGATAATCATAACCATTCTGCACAACGGCTGCGTCTGTTGTGAAGATTCCGGTCAGAAGATCTCCCTTAAACATAACAAATGCAAATACAATGCAGCCGATCACAATTCCAACGCCCATGCCGGTAAACATTGCTTTTTTCGCTCTTTTTTCGTTTCCGGCACCCACGTTCTGCGATACAAAGGATGCCATGGACTGCATCAGAGAACTTGGAATCAGCATTGCGAAGTTAACGACCTTGCAGGCAACACCATATCCGGAGGAAGCTGCGAGTCCAAGCCGGTTGACAAATGCGCAGAGTGCAAGGAATGAGATCTGTGTCAAGAACTCCTGCATAGCAAGCGGCAGACCGACTTTTAATGCTCTTATACAATGTGTGTTGATCTTAAAATCCTGTCTGGTGATTTTAAATGGAAGTTCTCTTTTTACCAGTAAAAATAATGCAAAAACGACGCTGACCGCCTGTGCTGTTACAGTTGCGATTGCAGCTCCGGCTGCGTCTAAATGCAGTCCTGCCACTAAAATCAGGTCTCCTGCGATATTTACCACACATGCAACTGCAACGAATAATAATGGAGATTTGCTGTCACCTAAGCCTCTGAAAATAGCTGCGAGCAGATTGTACGCCACAATGAAAAAAATTCCGCCACCGCAGATACGCACATAAGACGATGTCAGTTCCACAGCCTCCTGTGGTGCCTGCATCAGCACTGCAATCGGCTGTGCAAACCCGATCATAACTACAAAAAGTACCGCAGAAACAATTGCAAAAATAATTGTTGCTCCACCGATCAAAGCTCCAATATACTGCGGTTTTTTCTCCCCGATATACCGTGCGATCAAAACAGTGATACCCATTGCAAACTGCGTAATAACAAAAGTGACTAAGTTTAACACCTGGCTTCCTGTTGATACGGCTGAAAGCCCCGATGTTGTTCCAAACCTTCCAACGACCAGAAGGTCAACTGCACCGTAAGCCGCCTGCAATACTAATGCGCCTAAGATTGGCAGCATAAATGGCAGCAGCTTTCCTAAAATACTTCCCTGTGTAAAATCTGATTTTGAACTATTCAATGTCAACTCTCCTTTCGCTCATGACTTTATAAAATTTTTCTATGGTCGAAATCATACAATCCGCTTCTTCTTCGGAAATATGATCCATATATTTCAAAAGCCGGCTGTAATAATTTTTATCGTACTTATCCGATAACTCCTCACCTTTTTCTGTAATGAAAACATATGTGATCCGACCGTCCTCCTCAGACGCATATTTCGTGAGATAGCCCTTTTTTTCCATTTCCTTGACCGTTCTTGTCACCCCCGGTCTTGGCAGCTTTAATGTGTCACTGATATCCGATACTTTTACTCTCTCTTTCTTCTCCTGTAACTTGTGGATCACATCCATGTACTGTATATACGCTGGTGTGACTCCTTCCGGCAGTTCCGGGAGCAGTTCCCTCGTCCTTTTTGCAAGATAGCAGGCATCCAACATTCTCTTTATTTTTTCTTCGTTCATACTATCGGTTCCTTTTTTACATTGTGCTATATAATTGCCTTTGTTAATTACCATTGGTAATTATATGGTTCTATAACGCTATTGTCAAGAAATAATTTAAACTCGCCCTATCATAATATTACAAAACAGGAATCAATCACCAATACAAAATCATGGTCATCAATCCCTGTCTTTTCACATCTTTATGCGGTTTTATTCATCTTTTCCGGAATCATGTGAAGCCTGTTTTCATCGCCAAGCGCAATGAGTATTCTCTGGCATTTTTCAAACTCAGAAGCAAGCTGCTCTATCTCTTTCGACTGCATTATTTAACCTCATGTCCTGTGTCTTTCCTTCATTAACTCTAAGATATCCATATATAATTCCTTTCTTTGTTCAAATGTTTAAACGCATTGTACCATAAAACAATCCAGAATTTTCAATGGGAAAGAAAATAGAGACGATTAAATTTTTTTATCGTCTAACATCCCCTTTTTTCTCAAAAAGAGCATGAATCCAACGCAGAGAATCAACTGCAAGGCTGACGACATCGGCGTTGCCAGCCCGATATGAAACAGCGATGTTTCCGGCTGGATGCTCATAATATAAGACACCGGAACTCTGACGCAAAATGCGCCAAGGATTCCCTGGATCATGACAAATCGTGTCTTACCGATACCATTGTAAAATCCGGTATAGCAGAAGAAAATAGCTGTAAACAGGCAGTCGATCGCATATGCCTTGAGATAATCTGCCGCTGCAAAAACCACTTCCCCATCCGAGGAGAAAATTCCTGCCAGCGCATCTCCATGGAAAAACGTGATCAAAAACATTACCACGCCAATGGAAAAAGAAACGGCAATGCCGTAATGCAAGGCTTTTCTGGCTCTTGTAATCTGACCTGCGCCATAGTTTTGTGCCACAAATGCCGACATGGACTGCATGAAAGCAGACGATATGAGCATGATAAATGCACACACTTTTTCTGCGACACCGACACCTGCCGAGGCAATGACTCCCATAGAATTTACGATTGCCAGAATGATCAAAAATGAAATGCTCACAAGCAGATCCTGCAATGCAATCGGCGCCCCAAAACCAACCATTTTCTTCAAATATACTTTATGAATCCGAATATTTTTATTTTTTACGGTAAAAGGCAGCTCTTTTTTACAGATCAGGAAAAACGAAACTACCACGCTCACAATCTGCGCAAACACTGTTGCAATCGCAGCGCCCTGTGTTCCCATGTGAAAGCCTGCACATAGGATCAGATCTCCCGCAATGTTAAAAACACATGCAATCGCGACTGTGATAAGCGGTGTCTTAGAATCGCCCAGTCCACGGAAAATGCAGCCGATCAGATTGTAGGCAACAATGACTAACATACCTCCGCCGCAAATTCTGATGTAATCAACGGTCTTTTGAAATGCTTCCTCAGGCGCGTTCATGATCTGACTGATTGAAGGCGCAAAAACAACCATAATGATCGACATGACCACTGCGATCGCCGCAAACATGACAATTGCTGTTCCTACGGTTCGTCCGCCTTCCTCTTTTTTTCCGCTTCCGATCTGCTGTCCCAGCAAAATTGTGGTTCCCATTGCGAAACTGCTGATCAGATTTGTTAATGTAGTCATGATCTGAGAACCTGTCGAAACCGCGGATACATCTGCGGATGAAGCAAATTTTCCCACTATGAGCAGGTCTACCGCGCCATACATCGCCTGCAGAAATAACGCCAGCAAGACAGGAAATGCAAATAAGATCAAAGGTTTTAAGATTTTTCCTTCTGTAAATGATGTGTTTGTTTCCATATATTCCTCCTGAAAATGATAGGTTGTGGCAGTAATTTCCTGTCACACAAAAAAAGCCGGATAAGAAAAGCAGATATTTCAATCTGCCATCTTATCCAGCTATTGTTTCTAAACGAACAAGTTGCCCTCCGATGAGCGATTCTGATTATACAATACACTTTTTTTCATGTCAATCGGTTTCATACAGTTCCGATGTTTTCAAATTTCCTCATACATCTCAAATCGCGCAGATACCTAAAAAACCTTGATTTTACTGGAAAATTTAATATCCTTGCAGGGCATTTTTTAATCTGCTGCCTTAGCTTGTTTCTTTTAAGAATCCTGGAAATCAAATGTTTCAAAAACAAGCTCAGTCCCTATGATCTTGTAAATTTTATGCGTGACTTCAGGGCTGTTGACAAAGGTGATGGAACCAATATCAATATTTCTCAGAATCAAAGCGTTAATGAAAAAATCAAAAAATTAATCGGTTTAACTAATCTCGATGCTCTGTACCTGACAGAAAAAGAGAGTGATAATATCTTTGAGTTCACCATGCTGATTGACAGATGAGTACTAGGTTTTTCTTATAGCTCATGTTGTCGTTCATTTCACTTTAATTTTTTGCTTATCTTACTTTTTTTCTGATTCCAACTGCGGTCAATGCTCCACAGGAAAGAAGGAGAAGTGTGATCCACAAAGCTGCCTGATCGTTATCTCCGGTTTTCGGTGAAACTGCTGTTGTATCTGCTGTCTGAACTTCAAAGTCTGCTGTTGCAACTCCATTTGCAGAAACAATACTAATACTGTGTGTTCCGGCTGCCAATGTGCTTAAATACTCCGGTTTCAAAGTGATAATGATACTTCCTTCTGTTGCCGTATAGCAGTCTGCACTGAGTTCTGCATTATCTACCATAACTTTCTGGAAGTTTGCAAATGAATCACTGGAACGGAAATAAATTGTATTTCCACTTCCCTGCGTATAGCTGCTGCCTGCACCTTCAATGATGGTTGGTATAACCTGCTGACTGCCCTGTGTACTTGCCGTTGTTGCCGAAGCCGGTGTTGATGTTGTTGTAGATTCACCTTGCATTGTTGACGGTTCACTTGGTGTCGGTGTCGGTTCTGGTGTCGGTGTTGGATTTGGATTGGTATTATTACTTACGAAAGTTGTACCAATCTCACCAGTATATCCTTCTGGTTTTTTATTTAATGCTGCGGTAACTCCAGATGCTGTGACAACTGCATTTGGAGATATTGTTATTTTTTTATCACTTTCTAATCCGTAGCTGAAAGTCTCTCCTTTTTCTGCCTTAGCTGCTACAGTTCCTCCACTAATCGTTATATCGCCATCACATTCAATACCACGGCTACTGTAAGCTGCTTCTGCAGCATATGCTGTAATATTACCATTTTTAATAACAATACCATCATATGCATATATGCCACTTGTACCAGCTGTTGCCTGTGCATTTGCAATAATTGTACCCTGACTATCAATTTCCAGTTTTCCTAGCACACTAATACCATGACTGGTATCTGCTGTTCCACCTGTTACATCAAGTGTCCCATCTCCTGTTATGGTTAAATTTCCATGAACATATATTCCGCAACTCCATCCATTTGTACTACTACTGTAAGAACTGCTTATATTTTTTATTCTATTTTCATTTTTAATTATTATGTTCAGGTCTTGTAAGGTTTCGATTTCGATTCCGCTTCCATTACCTTCATAATTAAATCCATCTAAGGTCAGTGTATTTGTCTGATTATCATAACTCCAGCCTGTGCCGGAAGTATTGGCACTGGTAACTTCAACTCCGCCTACCCTTAGCTTGTAAGAGGTTGGCGTGGATGGTGTGGAGCTGCCTCCCGAAGAATTTTTTGGAGAATAAAAAATACCATCTACTCCATCTTTTGTTGTAATTTCATAGTTTTTATCATCGTCAGTAAAAAATGCATCTTTGAATTGTTTTCCTGAATCTGCAAGTGGTATCTCGTTTTTTCCATATGGCTGATAATAACCTACACCTATTTTAGCACCCGTTGTCAGTGGAACAGTCGTGCTCAGATTAATTTTTTCACTACTTTTGTAACGATAAATATATAAGTTACTATTTTCATCATTTGAATTTTTATTTCCGTAAATATTTGCACTTCCTCCGATTGTTACATCCGCTCCCTGGTATGCAAAGACACCTGCTCCTTCCTGATCTTGATATTCACCAAAATCACAAATATTATCTGTGATTTCTCCACCAGTCATTTCAAAATTGCAATTATCAAGAACAACCACTCCCGCGCCGTATCCTGCCTCATTTCCTGAAATCTTACCTCCTCTCATGATGAAAGTTCCATTATAAAAAACTGCAACTCCACCACCGCGTTTTGTAAAAGTTTTATTGCTACGATTTCCAACAATATTGCCGGATTCTAATATTAACGTTCCTTCTCTGACATTAATGCCTCCAGCATAGTCTTCATTTGCCCATCCACCAGTAATTTTTCCATTTTGTCCTTCACTCGTATCTTTTATGATTAAAGTTCCACCTGCTATCACACTAAATACATTGTCTTGTTGTTCATTTAAGTTACGGTCAATCGTATATCCATTCAGATCAATGGTCACGTTCTTGTCTACATTAAACCTATAATCACCTGTTCCAGCTGTAATATTCTTATCTAATTGAATATTACCACCTTTACTTATTGCATTTTTTAACTCATTCCACGAACTTACTGTTGTTACCGCATCATCTGCCTTCACTTCCGTCACACCCAGTCCTGCAACCATGGTTATGACAAGCATCATACACAGCAATCCTGCTATCCATTTGTTCAACTTTTTCATTCTTTTTTCTCCTTTTCTTATTTATTTTTACTTTTTAGATTTCACATCAGCATAACAACCACCTCCTTTTACTAAAACATTTAGTCTATTTTTATATATTTACTAATATCTGAAAATTTCATTGGATTTTTGATACAATTTTTAATATCATCTACAGAAAAAGGATTAAAAATAATATCATAAATTCCTAATTGTAATGAATAATTTAATTCCTTTACCTTAAAATTTTCTAATAGCAATATAACCCTAATATCTTTGTTTCTTACTTTAAACATTAATTCTTTAAAATCATATTTGTTTGGTTGAATTGTAGTTATTAATATATCTGCTTCTTTTTCTTCTAAAATGTAATTTGTATAATATACAATTCTACTATTTTCAATATTTTTATTTAAATCTTTATTTAATGTTTCATTATCTGTAAAAATTAAAACCATTATTAAAAACCTCCTTCAAAATAAGATTCAGGATTTACAAAACTACCATTTATTCTAATTTCAAAATGTGCATGACTTCCTGTTGAATAGCCTGTCGACCCAACTTTTAGAACTGGCTCACCTTGTTTTATTTCTTGTCCTACTTGAACTAATATTTCAGAACCATGTGCATATAAAGTAACAACATTATTTCCGATGGTCTATCATCACCATATTTCCATATGCTTCGTTATAATTTGCTTTTGTAACAATTCCATCAGCCATTGCCACGAAATTTGCTCCGATAGGTGCGCCAACATCAGTTCCTGAATGTAACTTATATGCCCCAGTTATTGGATGAGTTCTCATACCAAAATGTGATGTTATAGTTATATAGCCTGGTATTGGCCAAATAAACATCCCCGTAGGAATAAGACCTTTGCCATCATTTATCACAGTATCAGGTGATACCTCTTTTTCTTTTACCCACTCATTGTACTGTGCCTCATAATCTTCACTTGCAAGTTTTTCTGCCATCTGCATATCATCTTCTGTTGTAAATACCGAATCTACTACCGTACATACTGCAAAAACAATACCTAAAATAATAATTAAAAATGGAATAAAAGGCTTAATTATTTTAAAAACGATTTTCTTAAATTTCTTTTTGATTTCATTTTTCGTTTTTTTCTTTAAGCTCATTTTCAGCCCCTTTCTGCAAATTATTCGTATTGTTTAAATATTCTGTATTTTGCATAACTTTTTTATTATTATTTAAATTGTCTTGCTTTTTGTATTTATATGGACTAAAATTTCCTTCTGCCATTTTTGCTCCAATATTTAAATATGCTTTTGTTCCTTTTACTCCACTGCTTAAAACATTTTTCACGATAGATTTTTGCATTATTTTTCTATCATTTGTATTATTTATTTTTGATTTTGATATCGTTTCATTTTCTTGTTGATTTTCCTTTTTTGTTATGACATTTCTTATTGGGTTTACGTTTCCGTTATAATCTCTTTCTTCTGATAAAGTTGTATTTGGATTTATAAATTCTTTTGTTCTTGAAACAATGCCCTTTAAGCCACTATTTGTATTATTAACTAAATTGTTATTAGCTTGTCCATTTACTGTATTTGGTGTCTTAAATTGTTCTTTAATAGCCCCTAATCCAAATCCAAGCATTGCACTAGTACCGAGAACTCTATTAGTCATTTGTTCATTATCAACACCAGCAATTCGGCTTGTTAAATTTTGTAAACAATTTTGTAATGTATCAGCAAGTGGTAATATCATCATTGCCCATATTAAACTAATAGCCCAACCACTAGCTGGTAAAAATGCGAGATATATCAAAAATAAAAAACAATATATAAATTGCATGAAAATATTCATAATAATTTGTCCCGCCCATATACTTGCCGCAGTTACATTTTTATTTATAATCCATAAACCACAAGCAATAGGTGTAAATATAGTAAAAATTATAATAGTAAATTGCCTTACTATGAATTTAATATTTAACTTTACAAATAGATAGATAAACATTGAAATAACAAGAGCTGTTGAAATTGCATTTCCTGTTTTTATACTTGTCAACATACTATTTCCTAATGTTGCATCTAATGTTCCTGTATTTGCAGATGTAACTAATAAATATACTAGACTATTATTCATATACAATAAAAATCTAATAAATAATGGTGCTAAAGCTATTGCAATACCACCAAAACATAATCGCATCAAATTCTCTTTTGTTTCATTCTTTCTAGCCGTATTCATACCTGCATTTATCATTTTAAATGCCAAAATAAATACTGCAATTAATATTAATGTTCCTGAAATAATACTAAAAACTTGATACCACTTCATTGTTTTTTCCCATAATTCTTTTGTAAAAGGAGATAAACTATCATTAGATTGCTTATTATTAAAAATAAGTTCATCATAATCTTTAAATCCAACATTTGCTTTCTCTCCGAGTTGTAAAATCTAGAACAGTCTCAGCAATTCCGCCAATACATTCTGCGATAATTTTTTCAAATAATGAACCATCTTCTTTTTTTATTTGCTTCTTTAGTTCAGGTGTTGCTCCAAAACATATAGGAGATAATAAAAAAAGAATTGTAATCATTATTACAAAACTTTTAGATATCTTATTCATTTTTTACCTCCATTTTCTAAGTAAACACAAATGTTTCTTCATATTTTGTTATAACAAATTTTATAGCTGTAACTGTATTGTTTAAGCTAATTACACATTGACCAGGACTTGCTGACATTAAAAAATTTTTTGTTCCTTCAGATAAGTGGAAAAAATCAACTACTTCATCAACACATCCTGCGGTTTGTTTAAATAAGTATCTAGTAGAGCATATATTTATAATAGTTTTTCCGTTCATCAGAATTTAGGAATTCATCTATAAATTGACTACCGAATCAGTAACGGTACATTGTATTTTCTACCTCTACGAGCAACATTAACAAGAAAATCAGCGGACTCTTGATATTTTAAAAACAACCAAGCTTCATCACAAACTATAATTTTCTTCTTCTCTCTATTTTTTAATACATACTTTTGCCATACCCAAGTTAATATAACAAAAGAAGAATATAACTTAGTAAATTCATCTTTAATCTCACTCATATCAAAACAAATAATATCTTCAGAAGATGTAATTTTACTTTCACAATCAAATATTCCCAGAGAATTACCTTTTAAAAATGGTATTAAAATATCTGCTAGTTCTTTACATTTGCCACGTTCTACCAACTTATTATAAAAATCTGTAAGAGTAGGCATTTTCTTTTCTATTTTTCCTACTACATACTTGCCATTGTCAAGTTTTCCACCTTTTTTCTCATAAAGCGAATTCACATCACTTGTAATACCTTTTTCACTATATAATTGATTTACTATTATTTCAATTTCTGTGTTTTCTGTTCCTGTTAGTGTTCTTCCATAATTCCTACATATAGTTGCAATTAAGGCTCTAATTTCTGCTACTTTATCAAGAATATTCAAAAATTTTTCTTTTCCTTTATAATCTGCCTCTATTTCAAATGGATTTATTCCTGCTGGTTTTCCCTGTTCTATTTTTATTACTTTTCCTCCCAACATTTTAGTTAAATTACTATATTCACCGTTCTACATCAATAAAAAAAGCTCCACACCCAGTCGTTACAATATTTCTTGCCGTCAATATTTTTAATGCAACACTTTTTCCGCCACCACTCGTACCACATATAAAAACATGGGGATTTGGTAATGTTGGAGGACCGACAAATGTATCTATATAAACTGGAGCATTTGTATATATATTTCTACCAATAAAAATTCCTTTATCGTGAGAAAGATTGGGGGTTGATATTGGAATTAAAGTAGCTACACCGACCAGCAACCATATTTCTTTCGTGATTTGTTATAGGTACATTTCCTATTGGAAGTATTGTCTTATAACCATCTAATTGACAAAATGTTAATGTTCTTATCATTGCTGTTTTTTTCTAAATTTTCCAACATAACTTTTCTTTATTTCATTACCACCCGA
>OGKW01000464.1_pt1 | contig 35317 bp, 29 predicted proteins | sample 1572601 | NCBI WGS metagenome assembly OGKW01 (sample SAMEA2581875, study PRJEB24529) | metagenome | biome: Human gut stool | place: China | collected 2011
TGTTTTATTGAGGATTTTTAAAATAATGAAGATCTAGAAACGCAAAACTTCAGTTCAGCCTTTTGTTGCTTTTTCTTTGAGTTGCGTCAAGCTTTATCTTCCGACCGCCGTTAAATCTCAAAACGTCGTTGTTTCATTTCAAATTGCCCTCAATCCTTCTCAAAGTTAAAAGTTTGAGAATGGCTCCGTCGTCTGGCTCCGTTTCTAAGACTTCCGCTGTTCCTTCTTAAAGTTCCGAGGGCGAATTATCCTTTATTTGCTGTCAACCGACAGTTTTTAAAGGAAATTTTATGAAATATAAAACTGAAATAGTTATTGAGGCAATACGTCTCAAGGAGGCAGGAGTTACGACTTCTGCCATCTCGAAGAAGCTTCTTGCTCCCTCGTCTACGATCAATGAGTGGCTCAAGAAAGCCAAGCAAAACAATCTCACTGCGGAGAATTTACGGTCATTATCCGAGCAAGACATCGAAGAAATACTCCGGTCGCGCAGCTGGTCCCGTCAAAACGTCATCTTGCCCGATTACGAGGATCTTCTTGTAAAGGCCTCGGCTCCGAAAATGACAGTCCAGAACGTCTACTTGCAATATCTGGCTTCAGTTCCAGAAGGCTGCGAGCCTGTTAGCAAAGCAACTTTTTATCGAGAGTTAAAACGAACGAAAGAGCTAGCCTCCAAGGAGCTCCAAGATGTCTGTTTACTGAACAGCTTTACTCCGGGCCACATGTGCATGATCGATTACAGCGGGGATGGGGGGTGCTGGAGAAACAAAAACGACGGTGAATTCTCGCACGCGCGCGAACGGTGTTCTCAGCGGTGCGAACGCTTGAAAAATCTTGTCGTTCACTGATTAACCGAAAAGATGTAATTACGGTGTTCTCACTGGTGCGAACAGTTAGCATATAACCATTTTTTAATCGTTGGATTGTAACTTTTGGGTCTTTTTATTTAAAAGGACCCCTATGAAAGAATCCACGATGGCAACGATTAAAGATATAGCAGCCAAACTTAATGAAGGCTGTTCGTACTCTGAAGTCTCAAAGGCATTAGGCATATCCAAGTCAACGGTTAGCAAGTACGCTAATCGCATTAAACAGTCGAACCTGACATTGGCTCAGGCGTCTGAATGCCAGGAACAGGAGTTGGAAGAGACCGTACGAGTTCCAATAAAACGTGAGTACAGAGACTTCAATGCAGAGGAGATCCTTGGAAAACTCACGAACGTTAAATATGCAACCAGGCAGCTTTTGTATGAACACTACAAGTCTGAGGACCCCGAAACTGCTTGCTCTTATGCGACATTTTGTCGCCGGCTGGAAAAGCTGATCAAAGAAAAAACACCGACTCAGATTTATACCAATTTAGAACGAATCCCCGGCGAGTCGCTCGAAGTCGACTTTGCAGGAGACTCAGTTACCTGGATTGATAGAAGAGGTAAAAAGCGCACAAGTAGGCTATTTCTGGCAACTCTGACATTCAGTCAGAAAATATACATATGCGCTTTTGAAAACGAGAAGCAGATTTCTTGGATGGGCGGGATTGTCAAAGCACTCGAGTTCTTCGGCGGCGCTCCGAAAACGCTGATCGTAGACAACGCTAAAAGCTTGGTAGTCACACACGGCAAGGACAAAATTGACTACAGTCCTATCCTTCAATCGCTGTGCAATTATTACGGTATCAGCTCATTTGCTTGCCGACCGGGAACCCCTAAAGGGAAAAATCGGGTAGAAAACAGCGTCACACATACCTATCGACGCGTCCTTGCTTCCCTAAGACTCAATGGACCTATACGCGCCAGCAACTTGGAGGACCTGAACCAACAAATTGCTGAGCATAGGGACATATTTAACAAGCGTCCCTTCACAAAGAACCTTCAAAGCAACAGAGAACTTGAGTTCAACACTCATGAAAGGCAGAAGCTCAAGAACCTGCCGATTCTTCCCTATGAAATCGGAAACTGGAGATATTTGAAAGTCGATAAAGGTCATTGCATACGGCTCGGCGAAGACGGAGGACATCGCTACAGCGTTCCGGTCATTTATGTGGGAATGACCGTAACGGTGTTAAAGACGGAAGAACGAGTCTTGATTTATGACAAAGAGACAGGAAGCTGCATAGCGCAACACAAGCGCTACTTAGAAATCACCGGCGAAAAAACACACATTCTTTCGGAACACTTAACTCCGAAGGAGAAACGACAGCGCTTAACCAAAGAACAATGGGTAGAAGAGCTTGTCAAATGCGGCTATGACCGAGAGACGGTTAGCAACGTACTCACCGCGAAATGGAAAGTCGACACTTTGAATGCACGACGCTTCTGCTTTTGCTTAAAACTGCTCTTGAGGGAGTGTCCCATAGCAATTGCCAGAGAAGCACTGCAGGCTGCTTACGAACGTCGGTACCTAAATTACGAATACATCAAAGAGTGGGCAAAGATGCGTCAGAAAGAGACGCTCTTAGGGCTTACCGAAAACGCAACAGATCTTATCTACAGGACCATTAGCCATGAAAACATCCGCAATAATTACTGCTGAGGACAAACTGAATCACTTAAAAACTCTCTTCTATCGGTTACGAATGAGAGCCGCCTACGAAAGGCTTACTTCTATCCTGTCGGATCCCGATGAATGCGGAATGTCCGCTCTGGATTGCATCTATGAAATCATGGAAAACGAGGTGCAGAGACGAGACTCCAACGCGTTGGCGAGGCGGCTGAAAGAGGCCAAAATTTGTCTTCCAAATGCGCGGCCCGACACAATTGACTTCAGCATTGAGCGTGGCTTGGACAAAAACAAAATCGACGCATTGCTTACGATGAGATGGATGGAAGAGCACCAGAACATTATCATCACAGGCGCTGCCGGATGTGGGAAAACCTTCTTAGCTTGTGCCCTAGTGAATCAGGCTTGCATAAAAGGCAGAACAGCAAGGGTTGTAAGAGTACCCTTGCTGCTGAACCAAATGGCGGCATCACACCAAATTGTTGAAACCTACTTCAAGAAGCTCAAGGAGATGAAAACCATTGATCTTCTTGTGCTGGACGATTGGGGGATCGGCCAGCTTGATGCCCGATCACGTCAGGATCTGCTGGAAATCATAAACGAAAGGTACATGTATGCAAGCACAATCGTTACTAGCGTTTTACCCATAACAAATGGAGTGAATACATTAACGACACAACCTACTCAGACGCCATTCTTGACCGCCTCGTTAGTGTGTCACACAGAGTAGAGCTTAATGGGGCTTCTGTTAGGCAGATGAAAGAATACGGTGCTGTTCTGAAAGAGTAGTCGGAAAGAAACATCCGCCTTTGGTTTATAAGGCCCTTAAGCACAGATTTGCTTAAGGGCCTTATAAAAAGCGTAATTAATTGAATTTAGGCGTCAAATTACTTACGCGGCATAATGCTGTAACCTCGGCAAGCCTCCGTTACAGCTTATTCCACGTTAATTTGACCCATGGAAAATAAAAGTCAATTTGCAAATTCATTTGCCTAATAGGCAATGTAAAATCTTACGAGGCCCAACGATTTGAAATATCGTTCGCACCGCTGAGAATCCAGCTACTTCTCTTAATTTGATGCAGCGTTCCTCACCGTGTTCAGTGAGCTGTTTGCACCTGTGAGTATCGGAGTTCGCACCATTGCGAAGACCGTTCGCATACTTGAGAGAAATCACTTTCAGGAAGTCCGTAAAAAAGAAATAGAAAGCAACACTCGTACTGCTTTGCGGAAGGTTTGTAATCAATTAGACAAGCCAGAGTCAGGATGGAAACAAATTAGTTCAGACGATGAGAGGCGTGTCCTGATTACAGCTCAAGGAACAGGCCCTATCATTCAGGATGGCGATGAAGTCACAATCAGAGTGCGTTACCCAGGAAAAGATGGCAAGCCAGAAAAATTTGAAGAGTTAAAGACCTTCTTAGCGACGAAAGGCTCATTTGAGTTTCAAGGCATAAGACAAGGAAGTTCTCTGATCATTGCTTCTAATGGTGAAAAGAAAATTTTTGAGTTTGTGGACATCTTGGTAGTCACAAATCCAAAACCATAATGACTCTATAGCCCATGTTTATCCTATGAGTGGTGAAATTCTTGCTAGTTTGGGATAGGTCATTTCATTTTATTTTCTTTGTTTCCGCGTTTGGATTTTCGATAGAATATTTAAATATTTAAAAACAAAGAGTTGTTTATTTCACTTTATTTAATTTTATTTAATTCTATAGAATTTTATAGAATTTTATCTTCTGCTAGCGTTCGAGAATACAAATAACTATTAAGGGGTTAAGTAACTCAATATTTATATTTGCCCAAGGAATGAATTGACTACGATGGCAGGCAGTTATCATTGCCAGCCATCTTCCTTTGTTACTGAGAGAATTTCAGAAGCCCATTATTTGTGGACGTCTTTTTCGTTTTCAATCATCGGTTTTTTGTAACCGAGTCCTCCGGCAAGAGAATTAAGGAGGATTGTGCTAATGCCCCTTTGTTCGTTCAGATAGTTAACAGAGGCATCATCAATACGATCTCGTCTTAGCTCAGTCATCGCACCTTGGTTCATAAGTCCCACTGCGTTTGTTTCTTCCTGTTCATCAAATTTCCTGTTGAAATCTTTCAATTCCTCGTTTAACGAGGTCGACAGGAGAGATACGTCCTCGGTTTTGTCTTTGAAAGAACCTGCTTGTTTTCCGATCAATTCTTCTCCCTTGCGCTGCATAGCTAATAAGGAGTTATCTCCATGACGTTTAAGAGCGTTTTGTTCAAGACCGGTTACTTGTATTTGTCCGGGACCTAAATGTCGGACATCTGCAGCGCGGTCGTAAGAATCTGCGGCAGCTGATGCGCCTAAATACTCTCGTTTATCTGAAGAATCAAAGAGAGCTTTAAGGTGAGATTCCGCAGATAAGTTGTCTGAAGACAGTAATTTCTGCATAACCAAGATGTCGTTGTTGACGGCAGTTTGATTCGTTCCGCTTAGGCTCTCTGACTGAGATCGAGAAGCAGAGAACGTCTCAGACAGCATTCGGCTCTGATCATTAGAGGTGCGATAGGCTTTATCCAAAGCAGCCGAGAAGTTTTCAGCAGCACGGCGCATCTCATCATTTGAAGTCGCGGCGGCAATTTCTTTTGCCGTACTCTTGAGGGCATGGTAGGCCTCAGCTTTTTGATGCTGGGTCGCGGCGTTTTGAGCACCTGTTGCAGTGTCTACGTACTGCTGGGCGGTTTTTGCTTCCAGGCCGATTCCCATTCCGGCTGCCTCTGCGGCTCCGAGAAGATGGGACATCGCATTTTGCACATGACGTGCAACAGGTTTTCTTTCGGAATCTTTGACCTGCGTCGGTACGGCTCCCAGTAAAGCCGGACTTTGAGCGGCGGCTAGGTTTAGAGCCTCAGGCGAAGCTGAAGAAGCTGCCTTGGCATCTTTGGCCGTTTCCTTCGCAGCATCTGTTGAGAACTGAGCTTCACCGCCTCCGGCTTGAAGTTTTGCGCCGCTCGTGAATGACAAGTTCTCGGAATTAGATAAGCCTCTGGATACGGTTGAAGATTCTCCTGAACTCTTCGAATAAGAAGATGAAGACGAACCGGCTGTTGACTGACCGGCACTCAGGCGTTCGGACAATCCTTGGCTCATTGCTCGAGCAAATTCTCGACTAACTGCATTTGAAGAAGAGGCAGCCGATGAGAGAGAAAGGGCCTGACTCTCAGAAGCAGTCAAAGTTGTTGCGGAAGAGGAGGCAGTTCCTGTCGTGCGGCTATGCGTTAATGCACCGGAAGAAGTAACACCGAGATCAATGGAAGTTCGAGCCATTCCTGTTACGGTTCCGGTCTCATCTCTCGTGACGGAGCCATAAGCTGTCTGAGATTTAGAAGCATAAGGATCACTCCAAGAGGAAGAAAGATCGGATTTATTTGCGGAAGCCGAGTTCATGGATGTATTTCCCATGGAGACGTTCCCGGCATTGAAGTTTCCGGCAGCGGTTTGAGCGGAGGCGCCGGAAGAAGCGCCTTGAGCAGGCGCCATTAAACCTGTTGCCATAGAGACAAATGCCATATCGCTGCCTTTGGCAAGTGCAAAGGCAATCACAGGGATCAAAAGCATGATGCTTCCGGCAATGGCTTGAGAAGTAGCGCCAGCCTCACGAATGATTCCGGCTGCCAGCAAGGTACTTCCGCCGAATTCTGCTGCAATACGATTCATCGGATTGGCGTCTACGGAAATCATCAGATATTTAGCGACCGAGAGGAGCGGCGCCCACAGCTGGAACCAAATCAGCAACACGAAAAACGACCTAAAAACCGCGCCGGCAGCGCTTCCCGCGGCCACCATCAAAAGGAGCATTAAGGGGAAGGCGGCAATGACGATGAATTCAACGCAGTTGCGGATTTTAGGGAGACTGTGTTCTGCTAAACGCGCCAACGTACGGTAATTAATTTCGGACGTGAGATTGGCTTGAGAAGCGGAATATTTTGCGGCGAGATCCAGCGGAGCGCCGGCCTGCGCGGCGATGGACGCCATACCGCGAGGAAGAGCGGTGAGCATGACTGAATGCTTGAGACTCTGTTCCAGGGAACGAGACATACCCAGCAGCAGCGCTTCGCTTTGGGGAAGCGTGCGGCGAATGACGTCTGCGGGATCAATTCTTTCCGGCACTAAGACGGTACCGAGGCGCTTAGACAAGAAGTCTAGTTCGACGGTATTGAGGTACTGATCCAGACTTTGGAGGGCCTGATCGCATCTTTGGACGGTGCCGTCGGAAGAGACGGAAGAGCGAGCCGGATTGATCCAGCCGTCTGCGGAAATCGTGGCCCAAATGTTGCCTGAGTGGCTAAGCTCAGCGGCTTTATCGGGATGATCCAAAAGCTCGGGGCCGATGCAGTCGGCAATGACTCGATCGGTTAGGGCTCTGCCCTCCGGTGTTACCGGGCCGGCGGCCAAGAGACTATTTAAGGCACGCTGAGGATAGACCAAGCCGAACTTGGAGAAGCGCTCGGCGTCCGGCAGAGAAAAGGCGGTTTCGAAACTTTCGGTGAGAAAGTGTCCGATTTTAGAAGTGGCGGACGCAAAGAATCCGACGCCGAAGGGGACGTTGCTTACGACATAAACATCGGCGCTTCGTTCGTCATGAATGGCGACATCCACTTTAGGGACGAGCATTACAGAGTAGAACAGGACAGCGGCAAAAAGATAAACCTTTGAAGCTAATCCCTGCCACTTCAGAAGGGCGCCGGTAAGCGTCACAAGAAAACCGGCAAGTACCGCTGTTTTAAGCAGGCCTTCATAGGAACTTCCTGAGCAAATCGAAACCAAGGCTTCAAATAAGTCTCGGATTTGGCCTCCGTTCCAGTAAGCGTAATAGTCCATCACCATTAGAGGTTTTCTCCGAAGGAAGGGTTGGCCGCTAAGTCAGCGGCTAAGGCGCCTTTGACACTTCTTTCCAAGTGTTCAATCTGCGTAATGAAAGAGTGGGCTCGGCTCATTTGCTGAAAGACCGCATCGCTGCGCGATGCGATGTCTTTGCGAACTTCATCGATTCTCGCCTCAATGACTTTTAGGTGTTCGGCGGCAATGACGCCGGTCTGAGACGCAGAAGAGGCAGAGGCTGCGGCTTTGATGTCTAAAGACAAACGATCCATGGCTCGAATGACGGCTTCAAAAGCGGCTGCTTCGACATAGATGCGCATGATGTCCTGAGAAAAGCCTAAGTAACGATGAGACGCGGTGGCATTGATCAGACGGATTAAGGGAATCGTAGAAGACGAAGCTAAAAGCAGCATGTCGGCTTCGGAGACCAGGTTAGGGTCACGGCGCAGGATGGAGTTTCTGTAGTTAGAGGCTGCCTTCATGAATTCGTAGGGAAGATTGACTTCATCGAGCGTGGTCTTTTTAACCGTTAAGCAGCGATCATCTCCGTCTTCTTCGACACAGCGGAGACGGAAGGCTTCGCTTTCTAAGACCTGGGTATCGGGACGTCCGAAAAGGAAACCCACTAAGTCCTGTCCGGCAATTGGAATGGCGCGGGTGACGGTGTCTTTGCCGCTGCCTTCTCGGACATAAATGACGGTGCCGACGAGCGTCATCATAAGTTCTTTGAGCTCTTTGCTGTAGGAAGCATTAAAGCTGCCTCCGGAGAGCAGGGACCATGTGAGATTTAACTCCGGCGCATCGACCACATTTCCGCCGGAATCTTTACGGGTCGGCGCGTAATCCAAAACAGCGGCGCCGTCTGTGCGGGTCTTCGCATCGGCTTCCGAAGCATCGGAAACAATACCTGATGCCCGCAAAGCATTGCGGGCATCAAAGCCTGTCTTTTGAATCCATTGTTCTGCGCCGCTCATCTTTAAGAGGTTTTGTGCAGAGGTGCAGGAGTCCTGGAACATGTTGGTGTACTGACGGATCATGTCACGGAAGCTGGTGACTTGTTCATTGAGGTCAGGTGCTAAAGACTGAAGAGCAAGCTGGAAAGCTAAGCCCGGAAGGGCGGTTCCGATGTTGCGTAAGAAAGCTACGAACTCTTCTCGGGAGGGAATGCCGAAGGCGCCAAGAAATAAGTCAATGCCTCCGCATCCTGCTGAGAGCGAAGGCGGCGTGAAGTAAAAAGCATTGAAGTCTTTGCGAGGGGCGCGATAAACAAATCCGCCGCCTGTGACGGTATTCATGCCGGAAGACTGATAGACACCTGCCGGTGTGACATTTCCTTGATAAGAACCTGCGGCGGAATAGAAGTCTTTCATGAAGCCGGCGGAAGCGTCCGCAGTAAAGAGGCAGGTACTTAACGCCAAGGCAGAGAAAAGTTTTGTGAATTTATGGGTCATGGCTGAAGAGGATTAAAGGGACGGAGCGGCAGACGGCGTTGTTAAGACAGAGTCAGCGAGGACGTCAGAAGCAGAAAAATTTGTGGTTTTTTGCACAGAGTTTGCGGCCTGCGCGCCGCCGAAAAGCGACTCTCCGGGCTTGCTTAGCGCCAGTGTCTGGATGCGGCTTAACATATCTTCGAGCGATAGCACACCGGAAGAAACTAAGTAGGAAGCGGATTGGTCGCGTTTAACCATGAAGAGCGCGGGTACTCGGTCGAGGCCTAAACCGTTGGTTAAGAGTTTTGAGACGCCGTTGTCGGGCAGCGCATCCGGGAAATGATCATTAGAGGAGCCGTCCAGAGATACGGCAAGTACTTCAAAACCGAACGTGTCTTTGAGCTGTTTCACCAGCGGAGACTGCAAGGCACAGAATCGGCAGTCGGAGCGGTAGAAGTACATCAAACCCCAGTCTTGTGCGATCTGCGGAATCTGTTCTTTGCGGGTTTGGTTTCTGTCTTCCTTTAAAGAGACTTGAGCGAAGTTTGCGGCCGGATTAAGGGTTGAGAAATCAAACTGCGGGTTCTGCCAAGAAACCCGGCGGTTCATGTCGGTAAAGAGCGCGGCTTTTTCTTGAACGAAATGGTTGACCTCTTGGAAGGCTAAGACATTGGCTTCGGTCGGAAGAAAGGTCGCGTTCTCCAGTCGTTTGGTGTATTCGGCTCTAAGTTCTGCCGCGCTTAGGATTAAAGAGAGATCTTTAGGCGCATTAGGATCCGGGACTTTCTTCTTTAATTCTTCGGGCGGGTAGTAAAGAAATCCACGGTCTTCAGAGTTCCAAACGTCTTCATCCCAAAAGGAAGCGGCGAGCGACGCAGGCGCAGCGAGCGTTAAGACAAGCGATAAAAGAAGACAAAGATTTTGTGGTCTTTTGCACATAATTGGAAGTTAGTTTTTAAGATTTTTAGAAGGAGTTTTAGGGGAAGACGGACGATTGGGCGCAGTCGGCGTACCGGTAAAGTTCGGGTCGACGACATGAGAGGATCCGACGGACGGCGGGACGTATGCGCCTAAGTCTTTATCGACCAGATTCTTGGTGTGCGCCGTTCCTCGGTCTTGGGCGGCAGCGGAATTGAGTTCGTTCTTTTGGACGATTAAAGCTTCGAACTCAGACAAGTCCATCGCGTCAAAATCCAGGCGTTCAAGTTCGCCTTGGGTAAAGCCTTCGCACAGAGGATTCTGAGCCGAGCCCCAGCTTTTGCCGAGCTGAGGGCGCCCCTGTTCCTGAAGGATGCGGGCAAGCGGCGAGTTATAGCAGCAGTAGCTTTCTTTTCTTTCGACGCAGGTGACGACTTTCTTAGAGCAGTAGGTTCCGACGTAGTGACAGAGCTTCTGGCCTTTCTTGAGCATTAAGGTTTGCTCTTTAGGTTCGCACTGGAGATAGTCCAATGCGATTTGGACCGCAACGGACATGGCAAAGGAGGTCGGGTCAAAGGTGAAATACATTTGACCGCCTTGGAGCGTCATTCCGAAACCATAGAAAGAGAGCGAAGGGTTGTAGATTCCGCTTGTCGCGTCGCCGTAGAGCATATTCAAGATGCCGGAGGTAGCGTCAGAAGCCGACAAGACGTCATAAACGTAGGGGCTTCCGATGTATTTGACGGTTTCTACCGTGACGTCTCCGGCAAAGCTCATCGCTTTGCCGAACGCAGACGAATTGGCTGTTCCGGCTTTGACTTTGGTGTCGCAGCAAGAGAATCCCAAGATTTTCTTGGAACATTCATCGACTTCACCGTTAAAGAAGCGGCCGTTGTCGTAGTCGCCGTAAAGGGCGCCTTGACGCGCGGTCTCGAGCATCGTGATCACTTTAGAGAAGTCGGAATCGGCCGGATCGCCCGATCCGTCGCAAATGCCGTCTAAGCATTCGGCGGGACGGCAAATGGTTTCGGTGACAACGGAGCCTTCTTTTTCCTGACAGCGATAAGTGTGGGCGGTTGTGAGGCATTTGCCGACATCATTGACGGCAATGCACTCGGAATAAACTTTGACGCAGTCTTTATCAGCCTCGAACTTTCCACAGTCATTTTTCGTCTCTCCTGAGCCGCCGGTTCCGGCACTGCAGACATAAGTGTGTTCATACTTCCAGCAGTCTTTATAGACCGGCACGCCGTTGATGATCTTTTCTGCCGGGCCTTCGACACATTCCGTTCGAAGCACCGTGCAGGCCGGATTATCTTTAAGAGGAAGACAAGTGTCCGAGGGTTCAATGGAACCGATGATAATGTTTGAATCGATGATGTCGGTGCCGGGGGTTGAGATTTCGGAGTCGCCTTTGCAGAAGATCTCTTTTTTATAAGCCAAACACTTCGGGCCGTCGCGTTCGATGCAGGTGGATTTACGAACTTCGCATTCGGGAAGCTTTTCTAGGGCTTCGCACGAGTTTTCGTTTAGGGATTTGGTGCAGTTATAGATGTATTTGCGCTGAATGCATTCGCCTTTATCGTTGGTCTGCATACAGGAGTAACCGGAGGCTTTACAGGTCATGCCTTCCGTAGCTGTTTTACAGGCAAGAAGATTAAAGCCCGGTTTAGCCGGTGTGCCTTCCGGCGTGATGTCATCGCCTTCAATCGGATCGGTATTAACGCAGTGGAACTTCTGCGAATACTGCGCACAGGAACCGTCGGCACCGACTCGCTCGCAAACTTTTTCTCCTATGGGCTGACAGCCTTTAGAGGCGAGGATTTGGCAGCTGTTGGAGGCGCCGGGGGCAGCGCAGGCAAAAGCGAGTTCTTTCTTCCAGCACTCTTTATAAACGGCTACGCCGTTAATGATTCGTGTCTCAGGACCTTCGATACATTTCTCTTCTGCGATATAGCAGTCGGGATTGTCTAAGAAACTTGAACAAGTCGTCGTATCCGTTCCGGATATAACGGTATGAGAACTATCGAGAATTTCGATGTTTTCTGTTTCTTTTGCTTCTTCGGAACAGATATAAGTACTGTTCCAAGACATACAGGTACCGGTCAGGCTGTAACTCAGACACTCTGCTTTTGTTTGACGACAACCCGATGTTTGTTTTAGGCCGGAACAATAATCGACAGTCGAGCTTGAAGTGCAGTGACGCGTGGTTTGATAGTTCCAGCATTCGCGCCAGACCTCAACGCCATTAATAAACTTGGAGCCGGGACCGTCGACACAGACTTCGGGGCCGTCCGTGCAGGCGCCACGGACAGGCGCAGAAGACAGGACGGTCAGGGAGGACAAAAGGACGATTAAAGGAAGACGGATCATGATTCGAACTCCACGGCTTTGCCGTCATCGCTGACGCAGGTGGTGCGCCACTTGTCTAAGGAAATGTCGTTGACGTTTTTCTGGAAAGAAAAACGCTTTTGGATGGAACCGGAGTAATCCCATTCACCCGGACGGGTATAGATGTCCATCTTGATATCGACGGTGCAGTTGACTCCGATGCAGCGGGTTTGTCCGGTCCAGACGCCTTTGCAGTTCGAGAAGTAATGTTCGTTCTGAAAGTCGGCCGCCTGTATCTCAAAACCGAAGTTAGCGGAATTTTTAACGTTTGTTTCTATGCGAAGTTTGGGGATCAGATCATTAGAGCATTGATATTTAAGCTCGATGACGTCTCCGCCGTTGCAGGCATCTTTACCGAGCGAAGACGAAGTCTCGGACTGAGCCTCAAAGAACTTGCCGATTTCGCATCCCGAATAGCCGACAACTTCAAGATATCGATTGCAGCGATAGGTGTTCTGCTCAAACTGCTGAGTTTTACAGCGATATTGATAGGTGCTTTGGATTTCGACTTTTTCTCCGACGTGGCAGGTCTGAGGCGGTGTATGGAGACACGTGTAGTCTTGGCTCGTTTCGTTGTAATCGGCAAGACACTCAACGGTGAGTTTCTTACCCGTTCGAGCAATACATTCGAAGAGCGTTGAGACGTCGAGCTTTTCTGTCCAGCCTTCAAAGCAGGACTGAGTAGAGCTGCCGACGGTGGTTTCTTCGCAGACTGCAAAGTCGGTCTGAGGCGGGCGGGTCGTTGTGATGGTTTCGCAGATTTCCTGGCCGTTAGTCGGAAGTTCGGGAAGCTTGTTTAAGAGATGATCGCGATCTGCCAAGATGTTGTCGAAATCAGATTCCTCCCAACCGGGTCTTGAATGTGTGTCGTAAATCACCTGGACGGCTCTGCAGTCCATAGAAGTTTGCGATAAACATCCGTCGGCTTTTGAGGTGCCGGGTTTCAGAAGATTGCCTTGACCTTTAGCAAAGAGTTCCTTGAGTTCAGAAACGTCTGAGCCGAACTCGGGAACGGTGCCGGAAGCGGAGCTCTCGGTCAGGATGTCCTTGATCGACAATTTGGCTGCTTCTTCTTTGGCGGCGTCCATCGCGGACTGTTTGTCGTAAGCGCCAGCCGGGGAGCTCAAGACCATTAATAGGGCGGAGCTGATTAAGGCATGAAGAAAGATGCTAAGCATTACGGACGGTTCCCAAGTTTGGCTCGAAGAGTGCGGGCCGCGTCTCCAATCGAGTCTTTGCGGTCGATTAAGCGATCCAAGGCATATCCCAAAGTCACGTCTCCGGGGACAATGACGGCTTTAGCGCTTTTGATGCACCCGTCAGAGGAAGCGGGGCTTTCTTCTTTGATGATTAAAGCGGGAACCTGGCGGACATTGAATTCGGAGAAAAGTTCAGGGTTGAGCTGAACATCGGCGCCGGATTCGATTAAAGGCTGAAAGGCAGCCAGTGACTGAGGATTAAGGAGCGGGAGTTTAGAGTCATAAGATGGTTTGGTTTCCGGAACTCCGCGAAAAACCAAAGGGACACCTGCGTCTTTGGCGTCACGAGCCAAACGTTCTAAAGAAGCCTCGGGCATCGAAAAAGAAACCAAGACAAAGGCCTGTGGCAGAGGCTTTTGTGTGTCTACTTCAGGGTCTCTCATCTGCCGAGAGAGTTCGGAGGAGGCTTCGAGGACATCTTCGATCGTCCAAGGATCCGGGGCAGCACATGTGATCAACGGACAACTTGTCAAGGCGCTCAGGATAAATTTGAAAAAGTATGATTTATTCATAAATAGATTTTTGAATAAGTGTGATTAATTCAAAAAGTTTTATTTGTGTTCGGTTGGAAAGAGCATTAAGGTTTGAAAAAGTAATCTCTTTTCAAAATTGACTTTGAATTGGTGTGACTATTTCAAAAGCGATTTTTGAAATAGTGTGCATATTTCAAAATCAACTCGGCTGAATCCCTGCTCCTTGGCAGCAGTCTCTTTTGCGGTAAATGAGATAAGCCGCATCTTCTCCGCCGGAAGCCCAGGTTTTGCCGGAATGCCAAAGAGAAGTGGAAGCGCCCATCGGATAACAGCATCGTCCGTCTCGTTTACCTGTTGTTCTTGACGGATACATCATTTGGGTTCGATAGACGCGCTTATCCATGATCGGTTCGAGATAGGGACCGCACTGGCCTTTTTCTCCGTAGGCCGCCCACTGAAGACCGGAGCGATGGAGTTTCATCATGAAGCGCGCGACAAGCAGAGAAGAAGCTTGAGGAAAGTGAACATGAGAGCCGACCCAGCCGGTTAGCGGGAAGATTCCGCCGTGGCAGCCGGCGCACCAATAAAGCTCAGAAACAGGAAGTGAAGATGTTGCTGCTACGCAGTCCGCTGCGCAGGCCGCAGCTGCTGCCGGATTAGCAAAGAGCGAAGCATCGGGATTTAAGAAGAAGGTTGTAACGGAATCATCCCAAAGCGGATCGAGTTCTGTCATATAGGCTAAATCCCATGCGGACTGTTCCAGACATTTCGTGTCGAGGAGAACTTCAAGGATAAAAAGCCAAGGCGTGAAGTACCAATGCACTTGATAAAAGGAAGAGCGCTGAGCGGAAGTGGATTTATTAGGAGTACGGCCGTGGGCCGGTGCTCGAATGCCGACATTAAGTTCCATGCCGCCGAGTGACGGAAAGCAGTAAGGCGTGCGGACGACTTCAGCGGTTCTTAACGGTTCCCAGAAGGACATATTGAGTCCCACGGTGATATTGGCGCCGGAAGCACAGAGACAAAGACGATTGGCATCGGTTTCCGGATCGGCATTGTTCCCGGAAGAAAGCGTAACGCCTCCGAGCTTGATCGGGAAAACACAGCTCCAGCAGACATCCGTGATCGGATTGATGATTCGGCCTTCGCAGTTTCCTGCAGAAGCGGAAGCTGCAAAACAGAAAGATAAAAGGAGCATTAAGAGAGAGCGTTTCATCACTGAGGCATCAAAGAAAGGAGTTCGGACAATTGGTCGGGCGCAAATTCGGCGCCGGTCGGGCCTTCCGGACGATTAAAGAGAAGGGCTGGAACGGCTTCAATTCCGAAGACACGAACCAGCGCACCGCCTTGATCAAAGAACACACGGCGATGGAGCTTTTCGGAGACGTCTGCCGGCGCGCCGTTCACAAGGACAACCCGCAGATCTTTCTGCGACTCAAAGAGTTTCTGCGCGACTTTCAGAGATTGGACGTCGGTTCCATCAACAAAAAGCAGTGAACGAGAAAGGTTCGGCATTGGGATGGACTGAGTCTGACGAAGAAGAGATTCGGGTAGGGTTTCTGGGACGGAAGCAGACAATTCCCAAACCCGTATTTCCGTAGCTTTCTTCAATCCTGCAACCGGTGTCGGGTGTTCCAGTTCTCTAGCAATACGATCTTTGTTTTGGTTGAAACGGCGATCGTATTTACCGGACGCTTTCATGGCACCGACACGAGATTTAAAGGCTTCGAGAATGTCGGGTTCAGCAATATCGTGCAGCGGACCGAGCGGTTCGAGGATTTCCATTTTCGGTTTAGGTGCGCTCTCCTGAGAGCAGGGTTTGGCAACGGTAAAGTTCACCGAAGGTTCGCTCGAGGCAACACTGTAGGCGGAAATGCAGACGATGGAAGAGGCGACAGCGCAGGTTGAAAGAATTGCACGGGTTAGGTTCATGACAATCTTCAACCATTAAAAGAGAGGATGAGCTCTGCCGCTGAAGCGGCAGCGATCAATTAAGCCGAAGGATTCATAACGGCTGTCGTAAGAATCTTTGTGCGTTCCGCGCACAAAGTATTGGTCTTCACCTAAAACCTGAGGTTGTGTGGCTTCCAGAGGATTACCGTTTAGAGCGCGTTTTTTGGCAGTGGTCAGTTCTTTGCCGTCGCAATAGAACGTCCGGTTCTCACGAGTCAGCGTTTGGCCGGGACCGCAGACTACTTCTTTAATAAAAGTCAGACGGTAGCCGCCGACAGCAGATGGCTTAGGTTCAAAGGCAACGTAATCTCCGACTTTGACATCCTTTTGTCCTCGCTCGATGACGAAGAGCTTGAAGGGCAGAGAATGGGAGCGGTTTAAAGCCAGATGCCAGCGGTTGTTTACGAGACTGAGGATTAAGAAGACAGCAAGCCAAATCCAGCCAAAACGGCGGACATGGTCTTTAAGCCGATGCCAAAAGACTCTTGGGTGGGCTTTCATGCGGCTCATCGTTTGACTCCGCTGTTTAATCGAGCTTCGATCTGCTGAAGCTGATTGCTTTGCTGCTCGGCGGAAAGGCCGAGTTTGGCGGAAAGGTGTGCGGTGTAATCAGGTAGTTTTGCGTTAGAAATGACAGCTGAAGAAACCAGAAGAACGCAGTCGCATTCGTTTTCTATCTGGGCAAGTTCTTCTTTGAGTCTTTTAGCGAAGCGCTCGGCTTCCGCCATGATTTCTCCTCCTCGTTTGCCTTGGGAGACGACACGAACTTCATTGGCTTTAACGACAGAATTGAGGTTAACGACCGCAAAGCGGGGACGATTAAGAAAGTCGGAGATTCGGTCCTTGACTTGGTAAGCACCGAAACCCAGTCCCACGCCGATAGAGACGGCGATGGTGACGGAGAGGAAGGAGATTTTCATAGGATTAAACGGAAATAGGATTGAACTCTTGGAGCTAAAGGAGCATTAAGCACAAGAAGGATTAAGGGATGAACTCGCCTTGACCGCGTTCTAAAAGAACTGCTTCGATGGCTTTTCTCATCGACAGTCCTTCCTTGCGGAAGCGATTGATATCGCTGATGTCCTTCGGATGCGTACTCATGACCAACAGAGAAAACGGATCGAGAATCAGACGATTCACGGAAGTCGGCGCATCTCCGATCTTGACCAAGACTTCGGAATAAACATCTCTCAGACCTTTAAGGGAACGGAGCTGCTGAAGCTCGTAGTCGTCTAAGCCGAGCTGAGATTCTTTTTCGCATTCACTCAAGACGGATTCTTTGAGCTTCATGATGAACTTGCAGTCGGCGTTGTCTAACGCTGCTTTAGCAGCAGAACTTTTCCAATAGTCTCCCGGTCCTTGCGTACCGGTAAAGAAAGCGCCGTTTAATTTACGGGCACGGCGGTAGCCGGCCTCAATAAACTTAGAAGAATGTCCTCGGACCATTAAGTCCCAGGCTTCATCGATGATGACAAGTTTGGACTGGGAACGCTCGCCTCTTCGCATCTCAACGTCTATGAGATACATCAAGAGCATTAGGACAACGGCTTGAAGAGACTTCTTTGTGTTGAGCTGTTCCAGCTCAAGCACGATGAAGTGATTGTCAAAGTCGATATTGGCTTCTCCTTCAAAGAAGGAGGCATAAGCTCCGCCTTGTGCATAGGGCATGAGCTTGACGCCGAGGTCCACGAGACGTGGATCGTCTAACGTCTTTTGTTCTTCTGTGGTTAAAGAAGCGTAATAGGCTTCCCACTCAGGATCATTAAGACGAGGATGAGCACCACCTAGTCGTCCGTTATGAAGCAGGGATCGAGTGAGGTCGGTAATCGTCGGAACTTTGTTCAGCGCTTTGGCTTCATACCAAATATGACGGATATGGATCTGAAGATGCGAGAGCATTAAGTCATCGAGCTGTTCATTAGAAGATGCCATCTGAGCAATCAGAGGCAGGACTAAGTCCATATCGGCTTCGATATTTTTTGTGACGGAAAGAGGATTAAGACAATCGATCTTGCCGTCAGCACGCGGCCTATCCGAGAGTTCGATCCATTGACCGTTAGCGCAGTGACAGAGTTTTTCGTAGCTTCGACCGATATCGATCACCCAAACACGGCCGTTGGAGCAAAGCGTTCCGAGTGCCAGAGAGTTCAGCATCACGGATTTACCGGAACCGGAAGATCCGGTCACGATACCGTTGTAGTTGCCGTGCGGATTAGCGAATGGATCAATGTGGGTGATCTGGCCTCTGCGAGAAAACAGCGAAAGAATCGGTGTCGGCAGCAAGTGTCCCGCTCGTGTACCGGAGCCTTTCCAGTCACCGAGTAAAGGCATCGTATTGGCGGCGTTGGCACTGGTCTTCGTGGAAGAGCGTTTGGCGAGCTTCACGTCATGCGCAAGCAGCGGGCCTCCTGTCATCGGCAAAGAGGCTATTAAGCCTTGAAGATGCATTAAGTGATCCTGCATGAGCTCAATCGACATTTTCTTAAAGATCCCGATCGCGGTTTGAACTTCATGCGTGATGTTCTCTGTGGTCGGGAAGATCATGACTTGATGAGAGAGCTGGACTAAGCCTTCACCATGCTCAAAGGACTGCACAGCCGCTCTCCAGTCTCTGGCTTCTTCTTGGAGCGTCGGAATAAAGCGGGCAATTTCTGTCGCCGACATTTGTTCTGCTCGAGCACTTTTAAGCTGAGCGTAGCTTTTGCCTTTCTCATAAGATGTTTTAGAGAGATACGTTGTTATGAGGAAAGGGCTGGAGAAACCTAAAGAACCTTCCACATCACCGGCGGCGCGAGCCATCTTATCGAGCGAAAAACTTTGGGGATAGGCGTGCGGTGAGAGACTCACCGCTTTGACGGTTAAAGGATGATTGGCAGAGCGGAAAACAATGCCGTCTTCTTCCACGGAAATGGTTGTTTCGTGAGAGACCATTTGAGCACGAGGTTCTCGAGCGGTATCCACTTCGGAAAACGACCAAGCACCGTTTACAAAAAGCTGAGGATTAAGAATGAGCGATAAGGTATGAACCAAAATCCGCTCATCCCAAACAAAAGGGGCGAAATGCCATTGGTTTAAGGTGGACACCATGACCTTGCGAACCAAGAGCGCATTGTCCCGGGCTTCTGACGTAAAAGGATCTTTAGTCGGGATGACCACGGAAATCCAGCAGCGAAGGTTGCGGCCGAGGATGGGCAGAGCCGGATGGGGCGCCTGAGTCGCAGAGCGAGAGAGAAACTTTGCCTTGGCTTGTGTCATGGCGGACAGCAAGTCCTTTTGTTCAGCGCGGGCCGGCGTATCTTCCGGAGTCGGTCGAAGCGTTTGGCTTCGGACAAGTTCTACTAAAGGTTCAATAAAAGGAGATCCGAAAAGACTTACCTGAACCCCGGTTCCGTCCGGCAGGATTGATCCGATCATGTGCTCAAGGCTCTTGGCCATATTTAATGACGTTCCGGTCTGTGGAGTCACTTCAATGACAAAGCCCAATCCTTCAAACGATCCGTCCGGGGCGGCAATGACACAGAGCTTGTCGCTTTCTTCAAACTGCGCGTAGGGCAGTTCGTCAGCAAAGCGGTCAATACGCAGAGGCGCCTTGCGGCGCGTCGGCGTAGAGCCCGGATGCGTTTTAAAGTTCGGTTTTAAGTCTTGGAAGGCAAAAAGAGAGGCCGTAGAAGACAGAAAGTTCTTAAGCTTCATGAGAAAGATAAGGACGATTAAAAAAGAACGAATTAAGGTTTGCCGGTAAAGCCGAAAGCGGGAAGCTGCTTAAGCTTTTCTCGTTTGGCTTCATTGGGATCCTGGAGCTGGTCGGAAGACAGCGGATAAACGGGTTTAGATAAGCGGGAAGACGAGACAAGTTCGTTGACGCTGTCTGTGGTCCAACCCCCGTTTTCTAAACGAACGTAGAGATAGCGCTGGTCATGAAGGTCGCCTAACTTGTCGTGGAAGGGGGCGAGCCAAACCCGAAGAACGGTTTCCGGTTTACGCCATGGACGTGCCGGAACAATCGTGACAAAGTCAGAGGTTCGTTCAACAGCATAGGTTTCAACCTGCTCGATAGAAACCGATTCTGATTCAGTATTTACTTCCGCATTGCTCTTTGTCTGATTAGTTTCAAAAAACGGCTGTACAAAGTCTTCTTCCTCTGAAGCGGCCAAAACAACCGGTGTCGTTGGATTGTTTTCTTCATAGACTTGAGAGATGTTTCTGCAGGAAGGACCGCCGGAAAGATCGGCACAGGCAAAATCCGTCTTCGCATTCGAAAACCCCGTGAGCGATCCGCATCCGGAAAGGAGTACCGCAGCAGAAACCGCTGAGACGATTAAGGAGAGACGTTTCATTTAGTTTCCTTGCACGGGTACATTGATAAACGCTTCAAGTTTGTCGAGCGGAAGGGCGCCGGCGGTTCGGTCTCCGGCTTCATTGATCAGCGTCGGAGTTCCGCCGATGCCGTGCTGTTTGGCCAAAGCCAGAATGTCATTCACCGGAGACGGACAAACGGGATTGTCGGCAATCGTTTTAAGCATCGGTTTGCCCTTTAAGGCAGAGGCAAGAGATTTAGAAGGATCTTTAGCGCACCAGATCGCGTCTGATTTTCCTCGAGCTTCTGGATGGATAGACTCCAGCGGGAAAAGGAACGTATAGACGGTCACGTCTTTTAGGGATTCAAGTGTGGTTCCGAGTTTGCGGGAAAACGGACAATCCACATCGGTAAAGACAGCAAGTTTTCTTTTGCCGTTGCCGTAAACCGTTTTTACCGCTTTGTCCAGTGGTAAAGAATCAAAAGCGATTCTTCTCAAATCTTTAAGACGCTTGTCCGTTAAGTCTTCGCCTCGATCCATATCTAAGAGACGACCGGAAAACACAAATCTTGCGGTCTTGTCAAAGTAGATCACTTCTTTACCGACGGTGGCTTCAAAGATGCCTGCCAGCGGCGTCAGCCGATACGCAAGAACTTTAGTCTTGGGATAACGGGTCTTGAAGTTCTCCGCGGCAGTCTTCAACTCGTCGGCTTGGCCGGCGATTAAAGGAACAGACGGCGGATTGGACTCTTTAGAGGCAGGAGTATCAGAAACGTCGTGTTTCTGAGGTGCAGAAGTTTTAACGGCAGAAACTGCCTGAGCCTTAAAGTCGGGATTGACGCACGCACCGGAAGCAAAACTCGAAATCGGTGCGGCAAGTCCCATTGAGAATAGGACGGTTAGGAGGGAGGATGGTTTAAACATGGCAAAAAATTAAGGTTTGGTATTTCGTTCAATGGACAAGCCGTTGGAGATGACAATCTCGACATTGCGTCCGGAATCCACTTCAAGAACCGGGAACATGTCGCTTGCGAGCTTTAAGTAGTAATCAGTGATTCGATCCATGGCGTGTGTGGCGCCTTCTCCGAATCCCGCTTTCCAGGGATTAGTGACCGTAGTAGAAACGGTTCCGGTAATGGAAGTCGTTTGATTCTCAGAAGCGAGAGACACGGCTTTGCCGAGGCCGGCAAGCGTTCCGGTAAAAAGCGCATTCGCGATGGCTTGTCCGCTCTTAGTGACTAAGCGGGCACGAAGACCCGTTTTACCGTCTTCGCCGGAGACATATCCTTGAATCTTTTTATCTACGGCTCCTCCGTTTTCATCGATACAAGACAAGCGGTCAAGACGAATCAGCACACGTTCGCTCGCTAATTCTCCGGTTGCATTGGCGGTCACAAAGCAGCGCTTAATACCGGATCGATAGAGATTAGGCATGACTGCTGAATCTGTGAGCTCTAAAAGCACGGGAACTGGATTACCTGAGCCTTGTCCTCTGGTCGGCGCAGTGGCGCCGTTTAAGAGGCGAGCTTTAGCAAACGTGCCGCTCGGCAGATAAGACAAGGTTTCAGGTTTTGCTTTAGCCGGCAGCGTTCCGAGAACATTAGAAGGACTGGGAGCAGAGCCGAAATTGTTGATGACAAGACGAGGCGCCGGAGAAGAGGCCGGGGCATCCTGCTGCTGGCGAGAATATCTGCCTTGAGGCTGATTTCCGCTTGTAAAGCCTGTCTTCTTGCTGATCGGCTGCTTTCCGAGAATCTCGGAAGGCGGCCAGCCGTCTTCAGTCGATGCGGCATCCGTCGGACGATTAGCCTTAGGAGCGTTCTTTTCTAAGAGTGCAATACGATCTTCCAAGCGTTTCTTATCGCTTTGAAGTTTGGCTTCTCTCTGCTTTGCTTCTTTGGACTCCCTTTCTAAGTTCAGCAGACGATCGTTATAGATGGCTTGATGCTGTTCGTAATCGGCTTTAGACGGAACCATCGAGATTTGAGTGGTGCTTGTGATCTGAGGGGCTGCAGCCGGCTTTTTGTCATCAGAGTAGTAAGAAGAAAGCATGGCCCCGGCAAAAAGCGCACCTAAGATAATGAGCGTCCAGGTGATCTGTTTTTTTCTTCGCTCACTTTCGAAATAGCTCTTGACGCTCATCTTGCTGACCTCACTAACCAAAGATCTGCAGAGGCTCCGGGCGCAAGATCAGAAGCTTCAGTCGCAACGGCTAAAACACCGTTTCTCCAAAACTCCGGTTCACGAACCGTCTGTTTGTGTTTTGTACGATTAAGGATGCGGTAGCGTTCTAGTCTCAGTCCTAAGACATTCCATGCTCTGACAGGCTGAGCGTGGAGATAGGCGTCCGCAAGCGTGCCGCCGAGTGCTTCGCCTTCGTAGTCCCGTAATTGCGGGATGTGTTTCAGAGCGGTCTGAATCCGTTCTTCATAAGGAAGACCGGAAAGTTCTGACGAAACAGCGGGACCATTAAAAGAAGAGAAAGTTCCGGACTCTTTCAGCGTGACGGTTTGAGCGGTTAAACGCTCCTTAGGAGAGAGCGTAATGCTGTGTGTCTGACCGGATTCGGTCACCACAAACATTCCTGTGGTCTCTTTAGTCAGCGGAACTACGTACAAAGAACCGGTAGTCGGATCTTTATCGGCTTGGATCAGATTGTTGTCGTAAACCGCTCGGACAATCTTGCTGTTTAATACGACAACACGGTTAGGCTGTTTATAAGCGACTGCGGCATGCACAGAAGACTGAGCTTCGGACGCAGCCGATTCTTTGGGCATCTCTTTAGCATTAAGAGAAGGACTAAAGAAAACAACTGACTGGCAAAGAAATACGCTGAGAATGAGAAGACGATTAGGAAGGATCATTAGATTTCTCCGGTGGGCTTCATCGGTTCAAACGGTCGTTTGCAATCGGCTTCCTGCATGGTTTCTAACCAAAGACGAGAGTTTCGGTAGGTGAACTTCACGATCCAGCACTTCTTCCGCATGGAAGTGAGCTTGTCTCCGATGAATTGGCGGACGTTGCCTCTGACAGATACCTGCATAGCGCCGGCTCGTGTTTCAACCGCTTCAGGAAGCATATGAACGGAAGCATTGGCGCTCTTCATGCGGCGCCCTTGAGCGGTTAAGAAGACTTCAGTGGCACCTCTCTGTTCAGGCGAGACGTACTGAAGCAGCTTTCTTTGGTTGTGCTCAAAGGTCTCAGGAGAATTATTAAGCGCGAGCTGTAAAGCAAAAAGTCCCATCTGCTCTAAATACTCCGGAGAGACGCCGTCGGCATCCAGCCAGAAAGACTTCGTGATTTCTGCCGGCAGCACGACGACGCGGTCTTTCTTATCAAGGACGATTAAGCCGAAGGCGAGAATGACATTGACAATGAGAGACGCGGCAAAGGCATAAATAAAGAATGAGCGCAGTGCAAGACGAGCAGAGATCTCAGTCGTATATTCTTTAACGTTCATATTCGGTTATCCGACAAAAAAGCGGCTCGATGGCGGAGTGCGCTTAAAGGTTTTGAAAGGAAACTGCCAATAGAGGTAATGAAGTCCGTGTCCGGGATGACGCTTCTGTTTGAGTCGGCTGTAAGCCCAGATGGCGGCATACGAGGCAATCGCACCCATCAGAAGAGAATTAACGATGATGCCGAAGGCAAGCCCGGCAATGCCGGACGCCACCAAGTCAAAGTCCCAAAGCAAAAACTTTGCCGGAGCATCTAATCGGCGCGGGACGTATTCGTGAGGATTAAAAGATTCCATGATTGATTCCTGGAAGAATCGGAAGCCCGAAAGAGCTTCGGGCAACCGAACTCAAAAGAGTTAGATCAGGGCCGTGAAGATCTGTTCAATGATCTGCGGACCGATGAACAAAGCCATGGAAGCGGCAACGCAGCCCACGGCACCCATGATGGAGCCGCGGATGACGCCGACACCTAAACCGACAAGCAGGAACATTAAGGCGATGGATTTACCGAGTGTGCCGGTACTCCAGGCCTTCAACATGGCGTAGAGATCCGCAAAATGCTCCTGACCTCCTGTCGAAGTTCCGGCCCAAGCAGCGTCCGGACAAACGGCGCTCAGAACAAAAACAGAGACGGAAAGCAGGGCGGGAACAAAAGCAAAAGTTCTGTTTGCAGCGGTGGATAAAGTCATTAAAAACTCCTAAAAGTTAAGTTAAAGAGAAGACAAAGGCTGATTAAGGACAAAAAATCCCTCCGCAGCCGCGGCCTTTGTCAAAAAAACGACGCGGAAGGCGTTACAGAAACTTTTTATAAAAAAGAGAATTAAGAGGTGACGTCTCTGAGCTTTTGACGTTTAGCGTTAGACATTCCTATGTAAGCTCGATACACTTTCCAGGCATACTTTTGTCGGGCATCGATGCAGTCTTGACCTTTAAGTCGGGTGCATGCGGCGTTGTAGGCACCGACGGCATCCCAAGGATGCGCGGCGCGCGTAAAGTTGTCCGCCAAGATCTCCGCACCGACCTGAACATTAAAGCAGGCGTCGTTCAGCAACTCTGACTTAGAGGTCTTAAAACGCTTCAGCCAGCCGGAATTAATCTGCATGAGTCCGTAGTCTTCGCTGGAAGCATTACGACCGACAGCAGACGGATTGCCGGAAGATTCCACAAAAGCAATGGCGCGGAGAAGATCAGCATCCAAGCCTTTCTTTTGAGCAATTCGGTCAAAGCAGTCTTCCGCTGCAGATACAGAAGTTCCGACAAGCGAAAGAAGCATTAAAAGGAGAAGACGTTTCATAAGTTATCCGAATCGATGGAAGTTAGAGACGATTAAATGGATGGACATGAGGAAAGCCACGTAAAAGAGCGCAGCAACCCATGCCGGTATAAACCAAGGCATCAGCATTACAGCAAAGGCACAGATCAGAAGCACGGTCGGAGACGACAAGGCGACTTGGTAGAGCGTCGGATGGTGCACCGCAAAACTCTCGTACTTCAGGCGTCTCACAACCCAAGCATCAATGACCACGGCAATGAGGATCGGAGATAAGAACGCAAACCAGCCGATCGCCAAGATTCCTCGAACGCACGACATCTCCAGCATCGCTCGCATCGAGACAAAGTACGGCGAAGACCAAAGACGCGTAAAGAATTCTTTTGTCGGCGCATCCTTATGCCCGTCAACATCAGTAGACGGAAGGTAAGTGTCTCCGAGCAGAGCATTAAAGGCACCGGTGACTTTAGAACTGACGCCGTCAACGACCGGCGTCAGAGACTCAAACATCGAACCGATCTTTTGACTTGTGTCTTTCAGGTGGAGCTCCGACAAGTTCTCAAAAGACGAGGCATCATTTAATCCCGGCCACCAGATGACGGAACTTAAGACAAGGATCATTAAGAGGATTAAGAGTCGGGACAGCATCTTAGTTTTCCTCGTCGTCGATGATTACAGGGACGCGGCCCTTCATCAGATGTCCGCCGCCGAGCGAGGCAAAGAACTGAGCGTTCGGAAGCTTGCCGAGATATTCCGAAGGAATGATCTCTTCGCGCACGGCCGTGCGCTTGTGAGAAGCACCGCCTTTAAAAGAAGGTAAGCCGATATGCGTATCTGCATGGGTCGACAACGTGGTGTCGACATTGTGGATATACGTCTTACCGAAGGTCTCCGTGACGAAATCCTGAGTCTCTCGATCTTTACAGCGAAGAGCGATTAGGTTATTGCAGTTGCCGAGCACCATGCGTGCCGCATGAACCGAGCCCAAGCGGTGCGCTAAGTCGGGCACGGTTTGAATCGCAATCGTCGTGTAAACGCCGCCTTCGGCGCCTTTGTTGAGCAGTTCAATTAAAGGCTGATTGATCACGTTAGAGGCTTCGTCAACATAGAGCGAAATACGAACGTCATTCAATCCAAGGTTGTATCGCTTACCGGCATAAGCCGTTAAGTCGGATAAGAGCATGGAACCGACAGCAGAAGCAATCATGTTGTCCGACAAGGAGTCGAGATTGACGTAAAGGACGCCTTTACATTTAACGAGAGATTCCATATCCCAGATGGGACGTTTATCGGAAGCGTCAGACGGATCAGGAGAGAGGGATTCTTCCAGAGGGCCGCTTGTGAGCATTGCGAAGATCGGCATGAGTGTTGCAGTAATTTTGGAATAGTGCTCTTTAGAGTGATGGAAGATCTTTAAGCATTCGCCGACGACCATCGTGTGCAGATACGCAGGCAGTACGTTCTCGTACCAAGACACCAGAACATTAAGCTCGTGGATGGCGTCGGTGCAGTTCTCTCTTCTTGCAGGCAGGAAGGATTCGGCTTGTTCTCTCCAGTCGGGTTGAGCATGCTGCTTGACCGCTTGGAGGATTAAGGCTCGGAGAAGATCTTCAATGCCTTTGTTGATGTTCTGAGACAAGGTCTTCAAAGAGGGCTTTTCTCCGAGTTCAATCATGGCGTCCGCAAAAGTCTTGATACAAGACCAGGCAAACTGTTTGAAGACGTTGTCTTCGCCCGGTACAACAGACATCACGCGAGTGGCGATCTGGGCGCCGGTGCTGAATACTGCCGTCACATCAAAACGAATCCCATCGGACTTAGATCGGTTTCCGGGATGGAAACGCAGCGGCTTGCCGCGGCCGGCTTTCTCGCAGGCGCGGCAAAACGCCTTATACATGCGGTCGGAACCTTTAGGGTCGATGAAGATGACGGCGTCACCTCTCAAAATGGCCTGCGTCATGATGAAGTTCAGCATCACACCTTTGCCGGCCTGAGTCGTTCCGACAATGAGCAGCCCGCCTTCAAAGTTTTTGAGGGCTCGGCGCAGTGTCTTCTCGGACGCGTCCAGCCCGTGAAGATACGGCATGCCGATTTCTTCGGGCAGCTGAGCCTTCCCGTGACGATTAAAGAGACGATGCATAAAAGACGGGAGCATTAAGGTTGAAATATTGAGGCGAGATAAGTCATGGAGCTTTTGCGTGTGTTCCGGCAGCCACGTAAATCCGTATCCGATGCAGACGGATTTATCATCAAAGTCTTCTAACGCTCTGGAAAACTTCATGAGTTCCATTCGTCTGCCGGAGAGCAGACTTCTGGCTCTCAGAATATGCAGACCGTTAGACAAGCGGTAGCCGCCCATCGCAAGCGTTAAAGACAACAACGCGATGCTGAGATTTAAGGGAAGGATATTTTGAAAACCCAGAAATGCCAGATAGACGGACGATGCAAACCACGGAAACACCGCAGCCAACTCATGGGATCGTCTGTACGGATGGCTTCTGCGCCTCCGGATAGCAGTATCTTCTCGGATGGTGAACATTAGGAAAAGGATTAAAAGTATGGTTAAAGACTTCGAGCGGGATGTATTTGTCTCGCTTGGAGCGGTAATAGACTTCGTGGTTGAGATCGAGACAGGGTTTAAGCGGACGGACTTTAGAAAACTTTTCTCCGCGGCTTAAGGCTTTGTTCCGATAACGTCGCAGACACTGGTTAAAGTATTCGGCCTTTAAGGGAAGGAGCTTTCGGGCCTTTTCCCGCCACTCGTACCATTTCTGATAAGTAATGATTTCGTGGGCCGTGTAGGTCTGGCTCATCTTCTTTAAGACTTCTCGCTCTCTGGTGCGCTGGTCGGATTTACTGAGCTTTAAGACGATCTTTCTGGTGTACTTGTAAGGCTCACGAGTCTGCATACGTTTAAGGCGATCTCTTTTGGCTTTAGTCGCCATAAGCTCCATGTATTCATCGACATAGAAATGTCGATGGCAGAGCTGGATCTTTCTGTTTTCCTTCTGCGCTGAAGTAACACACCTGGAAGATTTGTTCCTCTTTGACCTGTATTCCTTAGCCATTTCTTCCCAAGTCGGCTTCTCTTTGGGTTTTACGGTGTATTCGTATTCCGGTCTGAGGTAACGATTTGGGAGATACCAAATTTTCCTGCCGTAAGGATCTTTACGGTTTTGAGGATGTTTATGTTCGCGGGACAAAACCCTTACCCCGCATATCGTTAGGATGACATCCGGATTGATGGTTTTAAGAGATCGTCTCGCAGCGTGGCTAAGCATCATTTTGTCCCAGTCCGGCAATTCGTCGAATTTCTTCCTGGTTTCCGTTCGACTCAAGATGACCTTGTCTCGAGAAGGTAAGTGAAGTGTGGCCATAGTAAAAAGCTTCAAGAGGTATTCGTTAGGTACAAAACTCCCCCATCGGCCGCAAAAACGGTCGATTTGGAATGTTTTGAGAATTAAGAGGAGGACGGTTAAGCGGTTAAAGCTGCTTGTATTGCCTTAGCCGAAGACTTACCCGAGGAAGGCGCCTTTGCGCGAGTATTAGGCACAGGCTTAACTTCTGCTTTAGCTTGACTCGTGGCTTTAACTGTTTTTGCTGCCGGTTTAGCTGAAGCTTTTGTTTGAGCAGCGGATTTAGCTGTCTTTGCAGTCTTGTCGGCCTTGGCAGCCTGGACAATAGAAACTTCCTTTGACTTCGCGGCTTCGCTGGATGCCTGAGAATTAGCAGACTGAAGAGCTTTTGGCTTCCTACCTCGCTTTGCCTTCGGAGGATTCTGGTCAGAAGGAGCTGCATTTGATTTCGGCTGACCCGACGCTGCTGTATTTGCTTTAGGTTTTGCAGCGGAGGCAGGTTTTGCTTCACTTGAGGCCTTTTGGCTCGCGGCTTGTTTGGTATGAGTAGCGGCGACAGCGTTCTCAGGAGCATTAGCGGTTTGGGTATCCGCTTTCTTTTTGCGGCCGCGTTTAGCTTTAGGCTTCTCTGCATCGTTCCCTGAGGATGTTTCAGATGCGGAGTCGACAGACGGATTCTTAGAATCAGAAGGTTCGTCAGACTTGCTTTGAGCATTAGAAGAGGAGGATGGTCCGGTTTGCTGAGCAACGGATTGAGCTCCAGTTTTAACCACCGAATTTTCTTTGGCATTAGCTTTGGCTTCTTGAGAAGTCTTGTTGTCTGACAAGTTGTCGGATTTATCCTTGTTCTTCAAAGAAGCCAGTCTCTTGATTTCAGCATCCATTTCCATGTCGGCAAGTTTTTCAGGATGAATAGAAGATTTTTCTACTGACTCATTAAGTCGTTGGACTAACCTCTGCTGAAGCTCGGGATTGGCGACTTCTCTGCTTATCTTCATGGACTCTTCTGAAGTGGTTTGGTCAACGGTTTCTACGGGAGTAATGGTTGTGTTTTCAGAAGCAGCAGTTTTGCTTACCTCAGAGGACTTTTCTGCAACAGTTTCAACGACTTCAGTGTCGACCCCTGTTTCTTGGGCCGTCGGAGTTTGAACTTCGGTGACGGGAGCTTCAGTGGCCGCAATTACGATCACAGAAGAGTTTTCTTCATTGGCGCCGGCCTTCCTAGACCCACAGGGAATCTGTTTAACTTCAGGTTTATTTTGAGCATTAGAAGGAGAGGATTCTTCGGAATCGATTCTCACCAGACGGTAACCACGTTTGGCCAGCCAACTGTGAACAGAAAAGCATTCCCCGACACCCTTGAAGAATCTGCTTGTGTCGTGACAAAGAGCATTAAAGACGAGTTTGCACGAGGCTTTAATTGCGTGCGAGGTTTGGATCTTCGGAACAGAAGGTTCTTCGGACTTTTGAACGACGATTAAGTTTGTGTTAGACATTTCTTTTGCAGGTTCTTCAGTTTTATGGATTTCAGCAGGCGCTTCTTCAGAAGCGGCTTTGTCAGCAGCTTCCTTGGACTTCGCCTTTTTGTTTTTGGCTTGTTTCTTCTTTACGTTGAATTCGCAATCAAATTTTTCTTTCGCTTCTTCGAATGCTCTCAAAGCATGTTCTAAATCGGCTTTACGCTGAGCGAGAATTGCCGGAGGGACTTTTGCTTCCTCAGCTTCTTTAAGGGCTCGTTCTTCTTCTTTCCATCGCTTGCGGGCTTTTTCCATCAATTGATCAAAAAATTCCCTTCTTTCCCTATCTTCATCGGTTTTTGGTGCTAATACTTCCTCAAAGTAGGGCTTCAAACGTTCCATCATCAGTTTCTTGTCTTGCCATTGCCATTTGGCAACAGGCTTGTGGAGACCGAGCTCTTTCAGTTTCTTATCATTAGCATCGACGGAATGTTTAGCTTGGAGAGATTGGACGGTTCTCCCGAAATAGCTGTCATTCGCTACATAAAGAAGGAAATTATTAAAGCGGAGACCCTGTACGGGAGTTGAGACGACTTCTTTTCCGCATTTCTTAAAAATTTCAATGCGGTTGGCGACTTCCTCAAATGTTGCACCTTCTTTCAAGTCAAAGATTCCGCACTGACAGCACATTCTGAGAACTTCTTTCTCTCGCCATGTTTGGCGAGGAAAGAGTTCTTGAAGCTTGGCCGTTAAGAGAGGAAAGAAATATTCAATGACGGCATAGATTTCTCCGTCTTTGCACGTGATCGCACGTGTAACGATTTGGAGAGGATCTTTATTGCCGATAGCATCGGACTTTCTAAGCGCTGCTTCCGGAGAGAGTTCGTTCGCCAGCAGGGCGCAAATCGCCCAGCTTAAAATCGAAGGAATATAGTGAGGCGGTTCTTCTCCTTGTCTGGCAAATTCAATCGTCATCTGATCTCTGAGGATGGATTCTGCTTGAGAAATTAAGATGAGGATGAATTCATCCTTCACAATACTTCCGACATCTCCTCGGATAAATTTGGAAAGCAGCGCAAGGTATCCTCGCTTAAAGCTCTTTGCAAAGCGCTTTTGGAGAGATTCCGGAAGAAATTTAAGGACGAGACGATTGATGTTGCCAGCGGCAGCCTCAGGATCGGGATCGACATTGTGGTAGAGCGTAAGTTCCTGTCCCTCGTGTTCCTTGAACCAATCTTCATAAGGCACTTCAAACCGAAACTCATCGCCGTTCTCTGCAGCTACACAGAACGTCATTGCCGTAATGCGTAAGTTGAAGAAGAAACAGATGGTTAGAACCAAGAGTTTTAAAAGCTGAGTCTCAAACTCCTTCTGAGCCAGCGGCATCGTGAAGAACTGGATGCGCTGGCGAAGAAGATTAAGCGCAATGCGGCTTAACTTTAAAGAGAAATCGATGTAGCTCCCCGGCCAAAAGTATCCCGAACCGGAGCTCAAAGGAAAATTACCGACGATCTTTACTAATACATCAAAAAGCTCGGTTTGTATTCCCAGCAGATGGTCGTCTCCGACCGCTTGTCTCAGCTCATTGATCAATGGCTGAACCTTATGGAGGTCAGATTGGTTAAAAGGCCTCAGGCAATCGGCGAGGGGCATGGAAGGTTTAGCCATTGTTATGTTGATAATGAAGGAAGGACTTAAGGAAAGAATTGCAGCACTGGTTTAACTGACGGAGACTTTTACGAGCATCTTTCTGAAAACCTTTAGGACTATTAAAAGGAGCGAGATTCTTTGGACAGCCTTTGGATGCCCAGCCTTGATAATCAAAGGGTCCGTGGCCAACCAAGGAAGCTGTAGAAAAGTGGACAAGCGGTCCCGGAGCAGCAAAGACTGATGTTTGACCGTCTTTGTGCATCAAAACCGGCCAAAGCTTGGAAGTCTTGATGTTGCGGAAGTCTGTTTGAAGATTAAAGAAGGGCAAATGCTGAAGTGTGTAAAGAACAAAAAGGGCGCTTAACTTATTTTTCAAACCGAAACGACGTTTAACCACAAAAGACATCAGACTGACAACGTCGACAAAAGCGTAGATAAAGTCTTTGTTGGAGATACCGACAGGGATATCCATCCCATAACCGCTCGTTCTTCCTTTGCTGATTCCGCGGTTCTTGTTTAAAACAGCGGAAGAAGGATTAGAGAGACTGACGCCGGACTCAGCAGCATACTGCTTAGCAAAGTCGTCCAGAGCTCCGTTCATGTAGCTGTCAATTTTCTCTTTGGGTTCTCCGGCGGAATCGTAAAGCTCAGGGATGAGCTCAAGGGCAATCATCGGGAATTCTTCTTTGTTGACGTGAGGAGCAAGGTCAGAGAGAAATTGATTCAAATGAGGATTAAGAAGTATCGGATCCTCCAACACAGACAAAGTCCTCCAGATACGGCGAGACTGCATTTCTTCTGCTTCTTCCAGAGTGACATCTTTCTCATGCAAGACGAATTCAAAACGATTCACATAGCTTAAGAGCGTATGAGAAGAGAGCAGGAAAGAAAGGGCTGTGAAATAACGATGGTCTCTTCTGATCTTTAAATAGAAGAAGATGAATGCCCAAGCGATGACGGTTTCCATGAACTGCCTGCGTGAAGGGATTTTGGAAGGTTTCATGAAACGGTCTTCCAATTCGGTGTAGAGCTTTTGATCGCCCTGGGCATAAGCATTAAGAAGACGGATGCAATCTGCAATCGATGGAAAGACTTTCTTTGATTCAACGGGTGTTCTCCTCAGCGGCACTACCTTTACGATCGGATAGGGAAGGTAAGCGGCAATGGTCTCATCAAAATCACTGTCGGAAAAAGCAACGGCAGGAACATTAAAGAGAGGAAAGCGTTTTACGTATTCCAGCGCAGCTGCGTTGATTGTGGGGATATCAGGCTTCAACCCCGTTTCAAGACAGTTCTTGTTAAAAATTTGACATACGAATTTCTTCATATTGCATCTCCCACATAGGGTTAAGAAAATATCGTTACAACGTATTAATGATCACCCTATAAAAGATGCCAGGGGATAGTTATGACTAGCTTTAGGTAGAAAGTTTGATTAAGTGACTGAAAACTGCATTGATTCATGCATGGATGTAAAAAACTCCCTCAGTTGTGCTTTATTTCTGTTTTTTTGATTGTTTTAAACAAAACTAAAAATAATCATGAAAGGGTTACAATTAATTAGCCATGGGCTAATATGCTTTAAGTTACATTACCAATTTGGTAATAAAAGTAATACTACAAGTGAAGAAAGTTGCACTAATAGTGCATATTGGTTCATTAGTGTTTCACTAATTTCCACTTTATTTCTATTAGTTTTACTAACGTTACAGCAGCGTATTACCATCAATACACAAAGGTTGATTAAACCATTTCAAAAGACACTTAACAAAAATTTCTAACCCGGATGGTTAGCAGTTGAAAAAAGATTCGGCCTTTAGCCGGCCCTCGCGGGGCCGGCCGACCCGGAACATTAAGAGAAAATGCTCGAAGAGCAAGAACCCTCAGACGTCTGAAACGTTTTCTCAAGTTTGAATTTGAAGCGAAGGCTCGGCCTCACGGCTTCGGTCAATCGATATTCATCGACGGGCAAGACCTCGAACCGAGATGAAATCTCTTTCATCGTCTTTCCTGCAGTTTGGTACCCGATACCCAGATACAGGAAAGGTTTAGAAATTCGCCTTAAACAAATCCAATCCAAAAGAACCGCCTAAGAAAGATGCTTGTCGCCAAACCGTGCAGTCGATCATTAAAGGCTGGGGAGGAGATTCAGATGGGCAATACACATCCTCTTAACCACGTTCCCCTTTATTGACTTTCTGCCGCGCCGGGTTTAAGGCCCGAAAGCATCCGTCTTCGGTCTCTCTAAATTTTCCTCTGCGCTTCTTGTCTCCTTACCAGGAAGCAGTCTGCGCAATTTCGACACAAGGTCGAAGTTTTCCTCAGCACGGCAAATGCCGCTTCGAAACGTTGATCTCGGGAAGCAAGATCCGAAATCAAAACTGCTCGTTAAAACTTCTACCGCGAGGAGAAGTTCTCCAGCATTCCTCCGTCCGGAGCAGGACGTTCAATACGGTGAGGTCTGCTGTGAAGCAGCTCTTGAGAGGGGCAAGCTCTTCTCAAGCACTTCGAAGAATCTTTTTGGAACCTCAAAGATGCTTCGGAAATGATCGGATGAGAGCCTGAAAAGTTCATCCTATTTCCAGACAATTTTCCGATCCGTCTGGTTAGATCTATTAAATGACCTTTTACAGACGGCCGAGAGTGCAAATTTAAAAGTTTTACCTTCTGAATTCGGCGCCGGTCGCAACCGGCTTAACTCTCGGACTTGTTTTCTGAGCTTTCGCTCAATTACTATTCCTTTCTGTTAACCATAACAAAGAAAGAAACTGAACAAGAAACTAACCACAGTTCATCTATTGAATCTCCGAGGTTTCTTCCGTTCTCTTTTGAAGAATTTCAGAAGCGTTCCTTGTTGAGGCGTAACTGTACAGGTGTTATGTTGAACGGTATATGTGGCCCTTTGCCATATAAGGAGCCAATTTTAGAATTTTTTTTAACTTCATGAAGCATAAGACATCTTGGGGTTCTAGGAGAATTAAGGAAAGGAGAGGTAGGTTTGTCCTTACGCTTCGGCTTTACGACTGAATACATTTTTACAATGACTTACTATTAGAAAATTTAGTCAGACGCAACAATTAGTCAATTAAAAAGAAGTATGAATATGAAGATTGGACACCTCGAAATGGTACAACTATCCCCGGAGAAGTAATAATGGCGAAAGTAAAAGATGAAGCATGCTATCTGAGTAACACGCTAAATAAACTCTTAAGAAATTTCCCGTTATTCTTACGTTATAATAGATCTATTAGCAAGCATCGTCGGTTCTATGATTTTTTTCAAACCAGCGAACGAACTGCATACTAAACATGACAAGAATCACTGTTTCAATTGAGAGAAGCAGTTAATTCCTCAATAGTGTGAACGACATTATTTATCGTTGGGTATAGGAAGGTTCTTCTTTAATGGTTAACATAGATTTACAGTCCAACTTTTATTTTCCAGGGCCAGATTATCGTGAAATCTATAGCTTAAGGATTAACTTACCTAACCATGTTCTACGTAAAAACAGAAAGTTATAGACGATTAAGTTTTTTCATGGGCTCTGTTTTGAAATAACTAATAATCTATTTGGTTAATAACATCCCATTACGATTTGACTTTTATAAAGCAATGTAAAGAAATAAAAGGTGAAAAAATTGACGAAAGTATGAAGGGCATCGAGAAAACCTATGATATTTCTCACCGTAATTCAAAGACCCCTCGTGACGGAATTATCTAATGGTCAGGGTATAAAGGTTTATATTGACGTCAAGGAATCACTGGGTAAAAAGTCGTTGTGGCGTCGTTGCTTTATAAAATCCTTCGAAGCATTGACTCTGAATTACTAATTGTAAAGATGAGAATGTTGTTTAGGTTTCAACGAGATGGAGATTGGATAAAATCTAATCTAAACTCATTTAAATAAATGTCATATCTTTTAGAAAGTTGGTTAGCACTGTAATGCTATTTAGGCTTGCCACTCCAAAGGGGAAGGATTTTTATAATTAATACCGAGGATGTAACTAATTTTGTGTCTTGCCTGATTTAAAAATTTTCTCCTACTTAG
>OGKW01000482.1_pt1 | contig 34612 bp, 29 predicted proteins | sample 1572601 | NCBI WGS metagenome assembly OGKW01 (sample SAMEA2581875, study PRJEB24529) | metagenome | biome: Human gut stool | place: China | collected 2011
AAATGTATCAATATCATCTATTCTACATTTACTCTGCATTTCCCTGCATCTTGTGATCTGTTCCTGTAATTCTTCCTTGTACATACTTGTCCTTTCTTGTTTTTGGGTATAAAAATACCACCTAGCCTTTTGACTAGATGGTAAACCTACTTCTCTTTATTTTCTCTTTTTTCTACTTCTTTTATAAATTCTTTAAATTCCTCTTCTGTCATTGCTCGTATCTGGTCAAACAATCCACCTGGTTTATACATTCTATCATCACATATAAATTCTTGACTATTATTCATATATCATATTCTCCTATAATTTTCTAAATACAAAATCAAACTTAAATGATAACTCCTCAAGCGCTTTTTCCATACTTGTAACTTCAGTATACATCGAATATTTTTTCAATGCAACATAATAATCTTTTTCGGGTATTTCTTTAGATGGTCTTGAATAATAATATATACTTCCATTATGCCCTACTGTAATACCCGCTACATTCTTATTTTTTAAAAGAACGTTTAAATCACTTAAACTTGGAGGTAATCCCCTTGGATGATTATGTATTAATAATACTTTTTCTCCTTTTTTTTCCGCTCTACTAACATCTTGATTAAACTTTTTAGTTCTTTTTATTCCAAAAGGAATATGCTGGTTAGTTATATCTGAAATCTTTTTACATGACGACAAACTAATTGCATATAACTCTTCTGTATTTTTTCCGTCTCTATTTTTTAACGCATTTCGACTTTTCTCTGCAATTAATCCTTTTACTTTTTCATTATCTGATATTTTGCTAAACTTTGCACTGTATTCTTTTGATTTTACCACTTTCTAATTAACTCCATAATTATACTTGTCTTCATATTTCTTTCCTACACCTTTTTGGAAACTACGTTTTGTTCTAATCGACCTTTCTCTAAGCTCTGATTTTACATATTTTCTCTTCCATTCCTTATACGTCATATCCGCAGGAACATAATATGTATTACCATCTTCATCTCTTGTAGCTCTTTGCTCATCTTTGGTAAATTCGTCATCAAAATAAGGTGCTGTACAGCTTCTACAATTAACGTGAAATGGCGGAGCTGTTACCCTCTCTTCATATTCACTCATCTTGAATACTTTTCCATCCATTTCCTGGCAGATGTCTGATGTATGACCGTCCAATGTGGCTTCAATCTCATATCTTTCAACATCTAACTCCTTAAAGCATTCCTTTTGAGCTGTTGAACTAAAATACGCCGATTCAGTCATTACAAGTCTTCCGGCATTAGCCTTGCTTACATTCATTTTGTTTGATGCATTAACAAAATCAACAGGCATAAACATAGATGAACTGATTGCAGATGAAATAAATTCACTTAAGAAGACACTTGGAGAAGATGTTACGGAAGACGTGGCACGAAAGGAACTTGTGGCCAGAGGATGTGAATTAATGCTTACAGACGCAAATTCAATCAAGGAACTTGCCAAAAGAGACAAGGGATTGTTCGGAAAGATAAAGGCTAAGATAGATGAATGGGTTAAGAACATAATCAAGGCTTCAATTCAATCATTAATAAGGACGGAAGCATTAAAAGTGGTACTGTATCAAAGGAAGCAATGTTGTTAAAGGATTTTGCCTTGCAGATGAGAACAATGTGGAATGAAGCATTAAAGGAAGCAGGAGAGAGTAACAGCAGAATCGTTAGCAAAAATGTGGATGTATTGGATATGGTTCGCTATGACGCAAACAATAAACCATATGTTGAAATTGATGAGGATATTCTGGACGGTGTGGCAGAGGAAGACTATGAGCAGACAGCAAAGAATGTTTTAACAGAGTTGTTCAAGGAAGGAATAGATTATAAAAATAATGTATTCACAATGAACAAAAGGGACAAAAATGAGTTTGTACGAAACAGAACAATGACTTATTGGTTACATAACAATAAGAAATTGAGAATGGATAAATTAAGATTAAGTAAAAACGCAATGGAGATAATTAAAAATGCTGATAATTGGAAGAATGTTGAAAAGAAATACAATAACACTAACAATGAGAAGATAGTTGACTTTGCATATGGTTATGTAAATGTTTCAGTATTTGGAAATGATTACAGTGCAAAAGTTGTTACAGGTGTAGATAAAAGAGGAATAATACATTTGTATGACATATCAGATATGATGCCAACAGAAATAAAAAGAAGCGCCAATACTACCGTTCATCCCAAAAGGGGAGCCAGTATATTTAATGGCGCTTCCATAGATGAGAGTATAAATGAAGATAGAAAGAATGTCAACAAAAATATTTTATATTCTTATGCAGGAGAAATAGAAGCAAGAGATACATCTAACAGAATGAATTTACCTGAAAAGGAAAGAAGGGAGAAAATACCTGAAAAGGGTAATGAAAATACTGTGCACAGATTTTTCTCATTGAGACAGTCGGTTGAGGAAACAAAGGATTTAATTGCAGTTCATAACTTATCTGAAAAAAATTTGTTGGAAAACATAAAGTTAGGTGGATTTCCAATGCCAAGCATTGCCATTACTAAGGTTAATAACTCATATGATAATTTTGGAGATATTTCAGTTGTATTCAAGAAAGATACCATTAATCCAAGTATGGAAGAAAACAAGGTATATTCAGGTGATGCATGGACACCAATGTTTCCTAGAACAGAATGGAAGCTTAACGAAAAAGCAATGAAAAAAATGGCAGATATGTTTAATACATCAACAAACTATATAGAGCAGTATGTTAAGGATCCTGAGACGGCAGTTGAAAAACTAAAAGCTGAACCGAAAGTCAAGGAAGCATTTGTTGAGAACGAAAAGGCAGACATTGAAAAGAAAACAAAAATGCCTGATTACGAAACAAAAATATTCAGTAATGAAGCAAGCAGACAGTTTATCGAAGAAAATAATATAACTGTGGATGATATTATGGAAAATGATGAAATTAAGAGAGAACTTGCAAATAAGGTATATCCACCAAAGGAAGGAGAAAAGAATCTTTATAAAAGAATGAGAGAAAATCTCATTGAAAAACTAAACAGATACAAGTTGGAAGATGATTATGAGATTTTTAAAGGAAATGTTGAACCGATATTTGACCAGACATCATATGATGAAGCTGTAGACGAATACGTTAACAAACATAGCGAACAGTATACAAAATATATTGAAGATGCTTTGGAGAATGTATATGAAGATAAGTATTTGGTTAAAGAAGATGTTGAACCATTAAAAGCAAATGGTGAGAGAAAAAGCTTTAATAAGCTTCATATGCCATATGAGATTAATAATATTGTCACATTAATGAAAAAGCAGAAAAAAGGCAAGGGAGGTGGATTTTTCGGAGGAGCAGGCAATCTTAAAGGTGCTGCAACAGAAACATTTACAAGTATTGATGAGATTAGAAGAAATAAGTATAAAATACAGAATATTTCAAAAGATGAATTAAGGAAAAAATATAATTCACTAAATTCAAAAATTCAGGAAATTGATAATTATATTCTTGGAGAAGAGAATGACGGTGTGGAAGCAAGATTACGAAAAACAGAGAATATTAATGAAACAATGGTTGAAGCCTTTGCACTTGATAAGTTTACAAAGTCAAATGTAAAGAAAAAATTCAATGATTCAAATATTGAGATAACGGATTCTGTATATGAGCAGATGAAGGAACTTCGTGATGAATTGAAGGAAATACCGGTCCAATATTTTGAAGCAAAACCTGAGAGAGCGGTATCAACAAATGAAATTGCTTATGTTGTAGTTCCAAACAGTGTATCAGAAAAAACAAAAGAGGCACTTAGGAAAAATGGAATAGAATACAAGGAATATGCAGCAGGTGATAAAGAAGCAAGGAAGAAAGCAGTTAATTCAGATTCTACAGTACTATTCCAGAACAGAAATTATTCCTATGATGAATTAGTAAAGAAGCCACCAATGAATATCCCTGTGGTTAAGGCTAAGGCGATTAGTGAAATTAATAGAAAATCAATTGTCGAAATGGCAATGAATAATATTAAAAGTCATAAAGGGATAGAATTTAGAGGAAAGAATCCTATCGTTACCAATATTGATACAGGAGACAAGATACAGGTTACAACAGGTGGAATACGACATGGGTTAGCGGGAAGGACTAATGAAGCCGGAATATTTGTAACCATGAATCTTACAGAAGCCATTGAGAATGGAATTAAGGTAAATGAATCCTCATTTGGTAGAAAAAATGCTGATAGTTCATACATATTAATGGGTGCTATGGATAATGAAGCAAAGGAAAGATATTATTACAGATTAGTTGTCAATAGATATGAGAGCAATAATATGGGAACGTATTATGTTGATGATTTATATGCCGTAAGGGCAAAAAAAGAAGAGACATTTACGGCCGTAATGCCGACAAGGGTTACAGCTGACGCTGATGCCTCCAACATCTCCTCTAAATTGAATGTATCAGACTTTTTAAAAGCTGTCAAGGATTATTATGGCTTTGAATTGTCAAAAGATGTGAATGAAAATAACGGACTATTCAAAGGGAATACTTGATGATGTTAGGACAACACCAATAAGGCTAAGTGAATCCCAGAAAGCTGAAATAGAGCACACAACAGGAATGACATATAATGATTGGCGTAAATCAATGTTTGGTAAGCTAAGAATTATTAATACAACAGCATCAAATCAGATTAGTAACATTACAAATGTAACAAATCAACAGTTGAAGAACATAAATACCACGGCTATAAGTCAGATATATAATATAAATACAACAGCTAAAAGCCAGATATAAGGCTCTATGTCGAGAATGGGATGACGCAAGTTTATAAATTGAGATAGACAAATGTTGACAATGGTAACATTCACTTATATATTTATGAATGTCAGAAATATGTTACTGAAGAATTTACCTTATATTTAAAGTCAAAAGAAGCTGAGAAAAAGAGGAATGCATTGGAGAATATTAGGACACTTTCATACGCTTATATTAATTTTTATATTGAACACCCGACATATTATAGTTTTATGTATCGCAATACATATATATAAATAGAATTTACAATGGAACAATGAGTGGCAATTATGCCTGGAAAAAGAATTTAACTAAAGGAGATTTTGAAATGAAACAGATTATTTTAACAGGAGATCGTCCTACTGGACGACTTCATATGGGACATTATGTAGACTCATTAAAAGAGAGAGTGAGATAAAACAGAGAAATTTTGAAGCAAGTATACCAGTGGGCTTCTTTTGCTATCCAATTAGTCAGGCTGCAGATATTACAGCATTTCATGCAACAGCAGTCCCAGCAGGTGAAGATCAGATGCCAATGTTAGAACAGGCGAGAGAGATTGTACGTAAATTTAATGATACATATGGTGAAACATTGACAGAACCTGATATCATTCTTTCGGAGAATCAGGCGTGTTTTCGTTTACCAGGAACAGATGGAAAAGCAAAAATGAGTAAATCATTGGGAAACTGTATTTATCTTTCTGATGAACCGGATGTTATAAAATCTAAAATTATGTCTATGTATACAGATCCTACACATATTCGAAAAGAAGATCCGGGACACACAAAAGGTAATCCGGTATTTACGTATCTGGAGGCGTTTTGTAATCCGGAACATTTTAAAGAGTTTATGCCAGATTATAAGAATTTAGATGAATTAAAAGCTCATTATGAGCGAGGTGGATTAGGAGATGTAACAGTAAAAAAATTCCTAAATAATGTAATGCAGAAAGAATTAGAAATAATAAGAGAGCGTCGTAAAATGTGGGAACAACGTCTTCCAGATGTTTATGATATATTGTATCAAGGAAGTATGAAAGCTAAAACAGTAGCAGCAAATACACTTGAAGAAGTAAAACATTCTATGAAAATTGATTATTTCGAAAATAAAAATCTTCTAAGTAAAGAAAATGAAAGATAATACATTTTTCTTAGGGAAAAGTGGATTGTTACAGAAATTCCTTTACAAAAAGGCTTACAGTAGTAATAATAATTCAAATAATAGCATTTAAAACGTATAAATGGTATAATTTGAGAATGTATGTTAGAAAACATAATGATTTTTTTTATTATGGATTGCAAGATTCAAGTAGATGAATTGCAAAATAATATTATAAAAAGTATTAAAAGGGAGTTTATAATGAAAAAATTAACAAAGGAAGAGAAGCATAAGCAGTGTCTTAAAGAGATTAAAGCTACAATGTTAGTTGTGGTCGTATGCTTTTTGTGGCACGTGCTTACAGCATTTTTACTGAATTCTAAAGGAGGCACTTTATTCCATATGCCTTTATGGTTCGTGGTTTCTGTGTTTGGCACAATAATTTTGGCAATTATTGGGGTGTTCTGGTTGTTAAAATTTGTGTTTGTAGATTTCTCTTATGATGAGGAGGAATGTGAAGATGAACAGTAATCAGATTATAATTTTATCAGTTTTTCTAGGATATTTATTATTTAATGTGGTAGTAAGTTTTGTTTATAGCAGAAAGGCAGAAAAGAGTTTGAATACTTCTGAGGAGAAGAAGTATTTTATTGGTGGAAGAAATATGAATGGTATAGTTCTTGCCATGACTATTATGGCAACTTATACTTCAGCAAGTTCTTTTATTTCAGGACCGGGCGCAGCAGGACTTACATATGGCTATGCTCAGGCTTGGATTGCAGCAATTCAGGTGCCGGTTACTTTTTTAGTGCTTGGAGTGCTAGGAAACAAGTTGGCGCTGGTTTCAAGAAGAACAGGAGCAGTAACTGTAGTTGGATATTTTAAGGCAAGATACAAAAGTTCAGCTCTTGTAATTATTACAAGTGTTGGTCTTATTGCTTTCTTTATTGCGCAGATGATAAGCCAGTTTACAGGTGGAGCCACACTTATTGCTTCAATAACAGGATTGGACCACGTAACTTCGCTTTTGATTTTTGGAACCGTTGTTGTATTGTACACAGCTGTTGGCGGATTTAGTGCTGTAGTAATTACAGATACAATTCAGGGAATTGTAATGTGTGTGGGAACATTTTTATTTATATTTTTTGTTCTTAAAGCAGGTGGAGGCTTGGCATCAATTGATGCAGGACTTGCCAATAATTTGCCTAATGTTTATAATGATATTTTTTCAAAATACACACCGGGAGGATTGCTTAGTTTCTGGATTTTGGTAGGTTTTGGAACATTGGGACTTCCACAGACTGCAGTTCGTGCCATGGGATTTAAGAATACGAAGAGTATGCATCAGGCAATGTGGATTGGTGTATTAACATGTAGCTTTGTAATTGTTGGCATGCATCTTGCAGGAACTTGGGCAGGAGCATTCGTTGATGTGGATAACCTTCCAACATCAGATTATTTTATTCCATATATTGTTCAAAAAATTATGCCAACAGGAGTTGCGGCAATTTTCCTTGCAGCTCCAATGGCTGCAGTAATGTCTACGGCTGACTCGCTTTTGATTCTTGCCACAGCCGCAATTGTAAAGGATTTATGGAAGAATTATGTTGTAAAAGATGATCCTGAAAAAAATAAGTCATACGAGAAAAATGTTAAGTCGATAAGTACAGTTATTACAATTATATTAGGTATAGTAGTTATGGTTCTTACAATTAATCCACCTGATATTATTTTCGTACTTAATATGTTTGCATTTGGTGGTTTGGAATGTACTTTCTTCTGGCCACTTGTTGGCGGTTTGTTCTGGAAAAAAGGAACAAAGCAGGCGGCAGTTTGTAGCAGCGTAGGCGCAATTGCAACTTATATTTTTGCAACATATTTTATTAATATTGCAGTCGATATGTACTAAATAAAAGATAAATATGAATAGAATTTGCCAACTTTTCGGTATTCAATACCCAGTTATTCAAGGCGGAATGGTTTGGTGCAGCGGATGGCGGCTGGCCTCGGCAGTCAGCAACGCAGGTGGTCTCGGCCTGATAGGAGCCGGCTCCATGCACCCTGAGGTTTTACGCGAACATATCCGGAAATGCCAGTCAACCACCGACAAACCTTTCGGAGTGAACGTACCCTTGATGTATCCGGAAATCGACGCTTTGATGAATATATTGGTGGAAGAAGGTGTGAAGATTGTTTTCACTTCAGCCGGCAATCCTAAAACTTGGACAGGCTTTCTAAAAGGACACGGGATAAAAGTCGCCCATGTCGTCAGCAGCTCCAAATTTGCTGTCAAATGTGAACAAGCCGGTGTCGATGCTATCGTTGCTGAAGGTTTTGAAGCTGGCGGGCATAACGGGCGAGAAGAGACAACGACTCTTTGCCTGATACCTGCTGTACGCCGTGCCACGACTCTCCCCTTAATTGCTGCCGGCGGTATCGGAACAGGTAACGCCATGCTGGCAACTTTCGCTCTCGGAGCCGAAGGGGTTCAGATCGGTACCCGTTTTGCCCTGACAGAAGAAAGTTCCGCACATGAAAACTTTAAACAATTGTGTCTCAACCTGAACGAAGGTGACACGAAGCTCTTGTTGAAAAAACTTTCCCCCACCCGTTTGGTGAAAGGAGAATTCACTACAGCTGTCGAAGAAGCCGAAGCCCGTGGGGCTTCCGCCGAGGAAATGAAAGAACTGTTAGGAAAAGGCCGTTCCAAGAAAGGTATTTTCGAAGGAAATCTTCAAGAAGGCGAACTGGAAATCGGACAAGTCGCATCCTTATTCCGCGAAATGCAGACCGTGTCCGAAGTCATGAAAGAAATCATGGAAGACTTCCGCAAAGGAATGGAAAAGATACAACTGGCGTTATAGGTCAGGACACAAAAGTTTTTTCAACGTCACTTCTGCCCTATCATCTGCAGAAGTGACTGTTCCATTTGTCATTGATTTCTCGCTCATGTTCGGTTACAATCGGTTCATTCGGTAACCACTATTCAAGTACCAGCACCTCGTTGTCCTTATAGCTTTCATAGCTGGAAACTATTACCTTTTCACCCGCTTCAAGGCCATCGATGACTTCGTAATATTGCGGGTTCTGGCGACCAATCTTGATCTTGCGGCGATATGCTTTCTTGCCGTCTTTGTCAAGAACGAATATCCAGCTACCTCCTGTGCTCTGAAAAAAGGTTCCACGCGGGATGATGATACTTTCTGTCGGCTGTCCAAGTTCCAGATTAATGTAATAGGTCTGTCCGCTACGGATATTATCTGGGCGTTCACCGGTAAAGACGAAATCCGTACGAAACTTACCGTCTCGCACTTCCGGATAGACTTTGCGTACGTTCAATTCAAAATCCGACCCCTGACGTTCGAACGTTGCGGACAATCCCTTTTTCACGCGGTCGATATAATGTTCATCGATCAAAGCTTCGATCTTATAGTCCGACAAATCGTTTATTTGTCCGATCTTCTTTCCGGCCGAAACATTTTGGCCCAACACGACATCCAACAATCCCAATTCACCGTCGATCTGCGAGCGGACATTCAAATGTTCCTTGCGTTCATGAACCAAAGCAATATTTTTACGCATATTAGACAAACTAGTTTCCATTTCGTCCATCTGGATCGTACGGGAGATCGAATCCTGACGCAAACGTTCCACAACCAAGTCATATTTCTTACTTGCCAACTCAAAATCTTCTTTTGCTTTCAGGAATTCTTCCTTTGCAATCAAGTTTTCTTCATACAACTTTTTCTGCTGGTTATAAGCACGACGGTAGCGTGTCATGTCGACATCCAGCTGTGCTTTTTCCAATTGATTGTTCAATTTGTCCTGTTCCATCGTCACCTGTGTATTACGAAGAAAGTTCTGCTTTTCCGCCAACTGTGCCTCAGCATCCAAGATCTGCAAGTCGAGATTTGAATTGGAAAGACGGATAATCACATCCCCTTTCTTCACCTGTGCCCCTTCTTCCACTACTTTTTCCTGCACGATACCACCTTCTTCCGGGCTGAGCTGCACAACCGTAATGGGCTGTACCTGACCGTTCACACGAACGAAATCGTTAAATTGCTCTTTCGTTACATTCCCTATATTGACACCGCGGGCATCCACTTTCAATGTCGAAGCGTGATCACCGAAAACAATCCATCCCACCAAAATCAAGAAAAAAGCACCACCTGCTACATAAGGAATATGCTTCTTTTGAAAACCTTTCTTTTTTTCTAATTGTATATCCATGACTGTATGTTTTTTTATTTTTTAATTCTTAATTTTTAATTTCCAATCAACGGTTGTCCTTTATAGTAATCAACCTGACGGCACTTCATTACGTACAGCAAACGCTTCTGTAAAAGATCAGCCTTTGAGTTCAACAAAATCGTCGCATTTGTCTGCACATCGAGTGGACTCATCAGTCCTTCCTCAAATTTGCGTAGGGTTATCTGATAAGCCAGAGCATCGGCCTTTACTTTCTTCTCCATTTGGATCGTTTCTTTAGCATATCCCTCCCGATCGAGAACGGCTTGCTCTACATCTTTCTGCAACTGACGAAGTGTTTCGGTTTGCTTTTCATAAGCAATCCGGACATTGTTGCGGGCACGGCGCATATTGGTAATCCGAGACAAGCCGTCAAAAAAAGGAAAACTAAAACTAAAATAAATATATTCCCCACGGTTATTTTTAAACTGGTTTTTAAAAGCAACGGGAGCGTTTTCCGATTTCAGATTTTCAAAATAACTGGTACTGATTCCAGCTTCGACGGAAAGAGTCGGAAGTAATTTTCCTTTTGTTATCAAGTAATTCATTTTACTAGCTTTCAATTGAAAAGCGGCCTGCAAAGCAGTCGGATTATTTGCCATAGCATAATCTTGAATGGCACTGACAGATTCCTCGGTCAACATATCCTGTACGGGAGGAACAACCGTATCGACATCAAGTGCCAAATCCGACGGATAGTTCATCGCGTTCTTTAAGGTCATCATCGCCGTATTATAAAGGTTCTGCTGATGCGTCAGATTGTAATCGTCACCAGCTACCTGCGATTCGATCTGGGCAACGTCTGCCTTCCCTTTCAAACCCAATTCTTCCTGGCGACGCGTTTTGTATAAAAGACGCTGGCTGTCTTCCAACTTTTCAGAACACATTTTCACCAGTCCCTGATAATAGACAACCGTAATAAACGCATCCATAATGCTGATTGCCAAATCATCTTTCTGCTTCTGCAAATCATTTCTCCCCATATAGCGATTCACATTTGCCAACCGCCATTGGTTAATCAACTGCCCACCTCTGAAAAGCGGCAAAGAAGCGTATACCCCATAACCGTTATTAAAGGTGGAAGTGTTTACATAGGTATTCGTTTCCGGGTCTACAGAGCGTCCGAATCGGTACTGAGCGTCTACTTGTGTACTTATCGAAGGCAAAAAAGAGGCTATGGCGGACTGATGTTCAGCCTTGTATGTATTATTGGTATAAAGCTGCTGCTTTACCTTCGGACTGTTCTCCACTGCATAGCGCATGCAATCGTCCAAACTCCATATTTTATTCTGCGCCATTATCGAGGCTGCCAGAGCAAAAGAAAGTACTGTTGTAAATATAATTCTTTTCATTGCTATATTATTTTCTACCTGATAAAATGCAAAGAGCGTGCCAAAACAGTCAAAACATTATATCACAACATATTAACAAATTCAGTACTTTTACCAAGTGTCAAAAAATTAGACAATACTGTAAAAGAATTAGACAATGACCGTCATCCGAGCAGGGTTCTATTCTGCTCGGATAAGTTCGATAATGGCATAAAGATAGTTGGGCATATACCCTAATTAATAATTAGTGGCAGACAAAAACAAGACTACCAGTAAAACAACAAAATTTCTTTTAAATTATCAGTTACTCAGCAGAACAAATTATCTTTGCAGCAGACATACAAGAAAAACAGATGACAAAACAAGGCACTATACTGGTAGTTGACGACAACAAAGGAATCCTTACCGCAGTACAGATGCTGTTAGGCACTTGCTTCGAGAAGGTGATCACGATCTCTACTCCCAATAAAATAAAAGCCACACTGCATGATGAAAATATTGATGTGGTTTTACTGGATATGAATTTCAGTGCCGGTATCAATACCGGCAACGAAGGGTTGTTCTGGCTTTCGGAAATAAAAAAGGAAGATGCTTCGATACAGGTCGTTCTTTTCACGGCCTATGCGGACATCGACCTTGCCGTACGGGGAATCAAGGAAGGAGCGGCCGATTTCGTGGTCAAGCCCTGGGATAACGCCAAACTGCTGGAAACATTGAAAACGGCCTATAATATCCGGACGGCAAACCGTAAAGGCATTTCGATCGCCACAGACAAACTCGTCGTTTCCAAAGAAAGCGGAATGTTTTGGGGGGAAAGTAACGCCATGCAGCAACTTCGTTCCCTAATTGAAAAAGTAGCCCGGACGGATGCCAACATATTGGTGACTGGGGAAAACGGGACAGGTAAGGAGATGCTTGCCCGCGAGATCCATCTACTTTCCAACCGGAAAAAGGAGACATTGGTCCCAGTCGATATGGGGGCCATCACGGAAACTCTTTTCGAAAGCGAACTGTTTGGACATGTCAAAGGTGCATTTACCGATGCTCGGGCAGACCGTCCGGGGAAATTCGAGGTTGCCAACAAAGGTACACTGTTTCTTGACGAGATAGGAAACCTCTCCTACCATTTGCAAGCCAAATTATTGACCGCCTTGCAACGCCGGAGCATCGTACGGGTAGGTAGCAATACCCCGATCCCCATCAATATCCGCCTGATCTGCGCCACGAACCGGGACTTGCAGGAGATGGTACAGAAAGAGCAATTCCGCGAGGACTTGCTGTATCGTATCAATACGATACACGTAGAGATCCCGCCCTTGAGGGAGCGGCCGGAGGATATCGTACCGCTTACCGAAATATTCATCACGAAATATACCAACATCTATGGTAAAAAGCCCATGGCTCTCACCGACGACGCCAAAGAAAAGCTGAAAGCCCAACCTTGGCTGGGTAATATCCGCGAACTGGAACATACCGTGGAGAAAGCGATTATCATCGCCGACGGTGATACTTTAGATGGCGGCAATTTCGATTTCCCCCGTAAGCGGGAGGCGCCCGTCAAGAATGACATCACTACGCTCGAGGAAATGGAGTATACAATGATCAAGGCCGCCATGGATAAATTCGGCGGCAATCTCTCGCTCGTGGCGAACCAGTTGGGAATCTCACGGCAAACGCTTTACAATAAGATCAAGCGGTATGAACTTTAAAGGCATTTATTACAGCCTCACCTTCCGCCTCGCCCTCGCTATCGGGCTGACGGCGGCACTCACCTACTTGGCCTTGGTGGAAGAATGGGGATGGTTCCTGTTCTTAGGCATCGGATGGATGGCCGCCTTGCGGGGCATCAGCCTTTTGTTCAAGCGGAACGCACAAAAGGTAGCCTTCATGTTCGACGCGATCGACAATAGCGATTACGCCTTCAAATACGCTACCCGGGGGCGTTCCTCCAACGACAAGCTGGTTAGCGAGTCCTTAAACCGCATCACCCAGATACTTTTTCAAGCGAAAGCCGAGGCGATCCAGAAAGAGAAATATTACGAGTTGATCATGAACCAAGTGAATACGGGTATCATCGTAGAAGATGATAAGGGCAATATTTTCCAGACCAACAACGAGGCCTTGCGACTGCTGGGATTGACGGTCTTTACCCATGCCCGCCAGCTCGGACGCATCGACGAGAATCTAGAGCGCCTCATCAGCGACGTTCGTCCCGGCGAGAAACATCAGATCTCTTTTATCAACGAGCGTGGCACGGTACATCTCTCGGTCCGTGTCTCCGAGATGACGCTCCAAGAGAAACACGTCCGCATCATCGCGATCAATGATATCAACAGCGAGCTGGACGATAAGGAGATCGAGTCATGGATACGGCTGACACGGGTCTTGACCCATGAGATCATGAACTCCGTCACCCCTATCACCTCCTTGAGCGACACCTTGCTTTCCCTCCATCAGAATATTGACGAGGAGATACGAGGCGGTTTGGAGGTAATCAGCTCTACCGGGAAGAGCTTGATCGCGTTCGTCGAGTCGTACCGTAAGTTTACGCATATACCGACTCCTCAGCCCTCTTTATTCTACGTCAATAAGTTCGCCGAACGGCTCACGCGGTTGGCCCGTCATCACAATAACTACCCGAACATAACCATTCGTATCGACGTGGAACCGGAGGACTTGATCGTCTACGCCGACGAGAACCTGATCACGCAAGTAGTCTTGAACCTCTTGAAGAACGCCATGCAAGCGATCGGGCACGAGCAAGAAAACGGGCTTATCTTGTTCAAGGCGTATTGCGACCCCAACGAGGCCGTTATCCTAGAAGTGACGAACAACGGCCCCATCATCCCCCCCGAGGAAGCCGAGCATATATTCGTGCCGTTCTTCACCACGAAAGAAGGCGGAAGCGGTATCGGGCTGTCCATCTCACGGCAGATCATGCGCTTGTCCGGCGGCAGCATCGCGTTGAGAAGCAACCCGTCCCAGCGGCAGACTACCTTCGTGTTGACATTCCCGTAGCTCGTTTACCGTATTCGCATAAACGCGGACACGCAGCCGGGCGGATACGCGGACACACAAGCCCGGATACACGGGCGCGACCGTACGGGTACGACCGCATATCCGTACAGCTGCCCATCCGTATCCGAGTAGCTACATCTTTGTATCCGGGCAGCTACATCTTTGTATCCGAGTAGCTACATCTTTGCAGCCGTACGGATACGGACGGACAGCCGGGCAGCTACAAGAGGACAGCCGTACGGATACCCGCCATCGGCCGTACGAACGTATTTCCGGCCACCGTTGGGTAACAACGAAACTATTCGTATCTTTACGCTGTTTTTTTAATTTAAAAGTATCTATACAAACATGAACTTACTAGACAAACTGAAGATCAACCACCGCCCCCGCTCCGGGGCATTGGATTTGCTAAAATATATCGGCCCCGGATTACTTGTCACCGTAGGCTTTATCGATCCCGGGAATTGGGCGACGAATCTCGCCGCGGGCTCCGAGTTCGGCTACGCCCTCCTGTGGGTCGTCACCTTCTCGTCCGTCATGCTGATCATTATCCAGCACAACGTGGCCCACCTCGGCATCGTGACCGGCCTCTGCCTCTCGGAGGCGACCAACAAATACATGCCCCGCGTGCTAAGCCGCCCGATCCTAGGATCGGCCATGCTCGCCAGCATATCCACCTCCCTCGCCGAGATACTCGGTGGAGCCATCGCCCTCCGGATGCTGTTCGGTATGCCGATCAAGGCGGGAGCGGTGATCGTCACCATCGTATGCCTCGCCATGCTATTCAGTAATACATACAGCAAGACCGAACGCTGGATCATCACGTTCGTGTCCATTATCGGGCTCTCGTTCCTATACGAGCTAGCGTTGGTCGACGTAGACTGGGGGCAGGCCGTGGTAGGCTGGGTGAAACCCACCTTCCCCGAGAACTCCATGCTGATCATCATGAGCGTACTGGGAGCCGTCGTGATGCCTCACAACCTGTTCCTGCACTCGGAGGTGATACAGAGCCGGGAATGGAACCTAGAGGACGAGTCGGTCATCAAGAAACAACTGAAGTACGAGTTCTACGACACGCTCCTGTCCATGGTGATCGGCTGGGCGATCAACTCGGCGATGATCATCTTGGCCGCCTCTACCTTCTTCAAGCAAAACATCGCCGTAGACGAGCTGGACCAAGCGCAACAGTTATTGGTACCCCTCGTAGGAAATAACGCCGGGGTGATTTTCGCCGCCGCCCTATTACTGGCGGGCATATCCTCGACCATCACATCCGGTATCGCCGGGGCTTCCATCTTCGCCGGATTCTATGGCGAGGCATACAATCATACCGACCTCCACTCCAAGCTGGGAGTCCTGCTATCGTTCGTCCCCGCCTTGGCCATCATCTTCCTGATCGGCGATCCGTTCAAGGGATTGATCCTGTCGCAGATGTTGTTGAGCGTGCAATTGCCGATCACGGTCTTCACGCAAGTGTACCTCACTTCCAGCAAGAAGGTCATGGGTGTCTACGCGAACAGCCGCTCTACGACCATCATCCTCTTGCTGCTGGGAACGATGGTAACCGTCCTAAATATAGCCCTGCTCATCAGCCTATTTTAAAAAGAAATCGCTACCTTTGCCCCATTCGAAGAAAAACTATCAATTTTTAAGTATGAGCGATATCAATACAAACGAAGAAGAAGGCAAGAAGAACCTGAATTTCATTGAGGCAGCCGTAGAGAAAGATTTAGCGGAAGGCAAGAACGGAGGACGTGTACAAACCCGTTTCCCGCCCGAGCCCAACGGATACCTTCACATCGGCCACGCGAAGGCCATTTGCCTAGATTTCGGCATCGCTGAACGCCATGGCGGTATCTGCAACCTCCGTTTCGACGACACGAACCCGACGAAGGAGGATGAGGAATACGTGGAGGCGATCAAGGAGGATATCCAATGGCTGGGATATCAGTGGGGAAATATTTATTACGCATCCGACTACTTCCAGCAATTGTGGGATTTCGCGATCCGCCTCATCGAGGAAGGTAAAGCATATATTGACGAGCAGACATCCGAACAAATAGCCCAGCAAAAGGGCACGCCTACACAACCGGGCATCGAGAGCCCGTATCGCAACCGCCCGATCGAGGAAAGCTTAGCTCTCTTCAAGAAGATGAACACGGGTGAGATAGCGGAAGGTGCCATGGTACTTCGCGCGAAGATCGACATGGCAAACCCGAACATGCACTTCCGCGATCCGATCATCTATCGGGTGGTTAACCATCCGCACCATCGTACGGGCACGACGTGGAAAGCGTATCCGATGTACGACTTTGCCCACGGACAGAGCGATTTCTTCGAGGGCGTGACGCATTCCTTGTGTACCTTGGAGTTTGTCGTACACCGTCCTCTGTATGATTTATTTATCGACTGGCTGAAGGAAGGCGAGGACTTGAACGACAACCGCCCCCGACAAACTGAGTTCAACAAATTGAACCTAAGCTACACGCTGATGAGCAAGCGTAACCTGCTTACATTGGTAAAAGAGAACTTGGTAAACGGTTGGGATGATCCCCGTATGCCGACCATCTGCGGTTTCCGCCGCCGGGGTTACTCTCCGGAGTCTATCCGTAAGTTCATCGACAAGATCGGTTATACGACTTACGACGCCCTGAACGAGTTCGCCTTGCTGGAAAGCGCCGTACGCGAGGATCTGAATGCCCGCGCCATCCGTGTATCCGCCGTGATCAATCCGGTGAAACTGATTATCACCAACTATCCGGAAGGACAGGTCGAGGAGCTGGAAGCCATCAACAACCCGGAAGATCCGGAGGCCGGCAGCCATACGATCGAGTTCAGCCGTGAGTTGTGGATGGAACGTGAGGACTTCATGGAAGATGCTCCCAAGAAATATTTCCGGATGACACCGGGACAGGAAGTTCGTCTGAAGAACGCTTATATCGTAAAATGTACAGGCTGCAAGAAAGACGAGAACGGTGAGATTACCGAGGTATATTGCGAATACGATCCGAATACCCGCAGCGGTATGCCGGACGCTAACCGTAAAGTAAAAGGTACCTTGCACTGGGTAAGCTGCGCCCATTGCCAAAAAGCGGAAGTACGCTTATACGACCGCCTTTGGAAGGTGGAGAACCCCCGGGACGAATTGGCCGCTATCCGGGAGGAGAAGAATTGCTCCCCGCTAGAGGCGATGAAGGAAATCATCAACCCGAACTCCTTGGAGATCCGGAAAAACTGTTACGTAGAGAAGTTCGTGGCTACCTTGCCCAAGCTTTCCTACCTTCAATTCCAGCGTATCGGCTATTTCAACATAGATAGCGAATCCACCCCCGACAACTTGGTATTCAACCGTACCGTAGGGCTAAAGGACACGTGGAGCAAGATTAATAAATAAAGAATAGTAAATGAAAAAAGACGATATCTCACGCTTGTTACAACATTATCTTTCAGCGAAGGAAGAGGGTAAGGAGCCTTATTTCGACGCTGATCAAATCGATGAAATGTTGGACAGCTTTGAAGATTCGAACGATTATACTTACTTTGATGAAGTCTTAGCCCTCGGGCTAAAGCTTCATCCCGGTAATTCCGCCTTGCAAATCAAGAAAGGCAGGCAATTCGCATATAACGAGGATTATGAGAGCGCTCTCGCTCTGCTCGAGAATATAGCGGAGACTGATAACCAAGATCTGGATATGTTAAAAATGGAATGCTATTGCTCGCTCAACCAATATCCCAAGGTTCTGGAGATCACGGAAGAGTTGATCACTAGGGATTGTGACTATTTGGAGGAAGTCTTCGAGTACATCTCCCCCATCTTGAATGATTTAGACATGAACAAAGAGGCCCGCGATTTCGTGGACCGTGGCTTGGCTTTATTTCCGGATAACTTGATCCTTAAGAATGAGCTTTGCTACATCCTCGAGACGGAAGGAGACGTTCCCCGGGCGATCGAGTTATGTAATGAGCTAATCGATAAGAATCCTTTCTCATACGAGTATTGGTTTACGCTGGGAAGGCTACATTCCATGGTTGGCGATTACGAGAAAGCGATCGAGGCTTTCGACTTCGCCTTGACATGTGATGATTCCGATACGGAACTGAAAATATTGAAAGCGTACTGCCTGTATATGAACGAGAGCTATGAGAAGGCGATCGAGGAATATCAAGAAATCGAGGGTGATGAGGAGGTGATGCGCCGTATCTCTCCACTCATGGCGGAATGTTATATGAAGCTGGAGCAATATGAGAAGGCTTACCAACTGTTTTCCACGATCATAAACGATCCGGATATGGAGGATGGGCCGACCAATTATATCAATTATATCCGTTGTTGTACCGAGACTGAGCGTGACAACGAGGCTTCCATCATGTTATTCAAGGCGGCGCAATTGTATCCGAACAATGTCCGTCTCCTTTCTCTTTTAGCGCTTTGCTTGCTTGATAGCGGGAAAAAGGAGGAGGCTATCGCTATTACGAATAAGATATTCAAGATCATCGATAAGAAAAGTATCAATCCGGAAACTCAAGAAGAATGCAACAGCCTGCTTCATGCCGGACAATATTTGCTTTCTAAGGGAGATGTAGATAAAGCGATCTCTTATTACAAGAAAGTCCTTCAAATCAACCCGAAGACTCCAATGATTCATATCCATTTGGCTATGGCTTATCTGGATAACCGTGATATGGAAAATTTCATGGAGCATATCGGCCAAATATCCGGAGATGATCTTCTTTATTTGCTTCGTAAAGTGGGGCCAGAAGTATTCGCTGACTTTACCATCGATCCCGATAAAGAGAAGAAACATATCCAACCCGAGGATCTGGTAAAAGAGTTTTTAAAGAATAAAGATAACAGTAATTAGACAATTAATAATGTAATATGCCTAACAAACGAAATCTCAAGGACTACGGTTTTTTAGTATTAAAAGGTATGGGTATGGGAGCGGCGGATGTCGTTCCCGGCGTGTCGGGAGGAACGATCGCCTTTATCGTAGGTATCTACGAGGAACTGATCGACTCTATCAAAAGTATTAACGGGACGACATTGAAACAATTATTCACGGGGAAAATAGCGGCCTTCTGGAAAGGGATCAACGCTAATTTCTTGCTTTCTATCGTGGGTGGTATTGGTATTAGTATATTCTCCCTAGCGAAGATCATTACGTATCTCTTGGTGTATCATCCGATCTTGGTATGGTCTTTTTTCTTTGGTTTGGTGCTGGCCTCTACTTGGTTCGTCTCTAAGGATATCAAGCAATGGAACTGGAAGACGATCTTGAGTTTTGTTGTCGGAGCGGTGATCGCTTTTTATATCACCGTGGCGACTCCCGCCGAGACTCCGAGTAATTTACTCTTTATCTTCCTCTGTGGGGCGATCGCCATTTGCGCCATGATCTTGCCGGGTATCTCGGGTAGCTTTATCTTAGTGTTGCTCGGAAAATACTTCTATATCATGGAGGCGGTCAAGACGTTTAATGTTCCCGTTATGTTGGTGTTTATAGCAGGTGCGGCTATTGGTATCACGACGTTCTCCCGCGTGTTGTCATTCGCCCTTCGTAAATTCCATGATATAACGATCGCCGTATTGGCCGGATTCATGTTGGGTTCGCTTAACAAGGTATGGCCTTGGAAAGAAACGATCGAGACCTATGTGGATAGCCATGGCATGACCAAGCCGTTGGTTGAGGCGAATATCGCTCCGAATCAGTTTGTTTGGGAGGCCGTCGGATTGATGATCTTAGGTTTCGGGATCGTATATTTCCTAGAAAAGCTCTCACAAAAAAGCACTAAGGCGTAACCCAATATTACAATGGGCATTATAAGGTGATTAGAATGCCCATTCTTATTTGCCTACATTTTATCATCGCACATCGTACTTTTCCAATAAGCGAAATCCTCTCTATACTAATAAAGTGATAAAGAAGTATCAAAAGTAACTATAACCGTACCCTAGTCGCCGAGGTGTTAAATATCAGTAGAAAGACGCTATTCAACAAAATGAAACGTTATAATCTTGGCAACGAGTAATTTTTTACTAACTTTGATGCCTCAATAGAAATGTGTTACATTTAGATTTTAAATAAACAAGTATTATGGCGAAAATAAAAGGAGCTGTTGTTGTAAACACAGAGCGCTGCAAGGGATGCAACCTTTGCGTAGTAGCCTGCCCGTCGGATGTACTGGAGTTGCACCCACGAGAAGTAAACAACAAGGGGTATCACTATGTGTACATGAAGAACCCGGACGCATGCATCGGTTGCGCTAGTTGCGGGTTAGTTTGTCCGGACGGTTGTCTAACGATCTACAAAGTAAAAATATAAAGTTATATCAAGATATGGCAGAAGATATAAAATTAATGAAGGGTAACGAGGCCATCGCCCATGCGGCTATCCGCTATGGCGTGGACGGTTACTTCGGCTACCCGATCACTCCGCAGTCGGAGATATTGGAAACCCTTATGGCAGAGATGCCGTGGGAAAAGACCGGCATGGTAGTCTTACAAGCGGAGAGCGAGGTAGCCGCTATTAATATGGTATACGGCGGAGCCGGCACTGGAAAGAAAGTGATGACCTCTTCTTCCAGTCCGGGCGTGAGCTTGAAACAAGAAGGTATCTCTTATATCGCAGGAGCGGAGCTTCCTTGTCTGATCGTGAACGTTATGCGTGGCGGTCCCGGATTAGGAACGATCCAGCCGAGTCAGGCTGATTATTTCCAGACCGTGAAAGGCGGTGGTCATGGCGATTACCGCTTGATAACCTTAGCTCCCTCTTCCGTACAGGAGATGGCCGATTTCGTAGGCCTTGGTTTTGATCTGGCTTTCAAATACAATAACCCCGCTATTATCTTGGCGGACGGTATCATCGGACAGATGATGGAGAAGGTGATATTGCCTCCCTATCAACCCCGCCGTACCGAGGAAGAGATTATCGCTCAATGTCCTTGGGCCGTACAAGGAAAGAAGGGCGGACGCAAAGGTAACGTCATCACCTCCTTGGAGCTAGACCCGGCGAAGATGGAAGAGAACAATATTCGTTTCCAAGCGAAATATCGCAAGATCGAGGAAAACGAGGTTCGTTACGAGGAGTTCCAATGTGAGGACGCTGATTATCTATTGATCGCATTCGGTTCTTCCGCCCGTATTTGCCAGAAGGTAGTCGAGATCGCCCGTGCGGAAGGTATCAAGCTTGGCTTGTTACGCCCGATCACGTTATGGCCGTTCCCGACAAAAGTGATCGCCGCTTATGCGGATAAGGTAAAAGGTATGTTATCGGTTGAGTTGAACGCCGGACAGATGGTAGAGGACGTTCGCCTAGCCGTAAATGGTAAGGTGAAGGTAGAGCACTTTGGCCGATTGGGTGGAATCGTATTCACCCCGGATGAGGTATTGAACGCGCTGAAGGAAAAATTATTCTGATCCGTATGACACGAGGAAGTAAAGCTGACGAGATATTGACGCTGGTCTTTATGCTACTGGCCATAGCTGCCGTGGTATGTTACTTCGCTGTTAGCGATAAGACCGTATTCTTGTATTGCGGTGGAGCGGCGATCGTATTGCGGCTGGTGCAATATGTCTTAAGATATATACATTAATAATTAAAGATTATGGAACTCAACGATATAATTAAACCGGAAAATCTGGTGTATGAAAAGCCCAGATTGATGAATGAAAATCCCATGCACTACTGCCCCGGTTGCAGCCACGGTGTGATACATAAGTTAATCGCCGAGGTTATAGCCGATATGGGTCTGGAAGATAAGACAATCGGTATCTCCCCCGTGGGATGTGCCGTATTCGCATATAACTACTTGGATATCGATTGGATCGAGGCAGCCCACGGACGTGCGCCAGCCATAGCTTCTGCTGTTAAACGCTTGAATCCGGAGAAGATGGTATTCACGTATCAAGGAGATGGTGACTTGGCGGCTATCGGTACGGCCGAGACGATTCATGCAGCCAACCGTGGCGAGAATATCGTGATCGTATTCGTAAATAACGCAATCTATGGTATGACCGGCGGACAGATGGCTCCGACTACACTGGAAGGTATGCCCACGGCTACCTGTCCTTACGGACGCAACATCGCCTTGAACGGTTACCCGCTGAAGATCGGTGATTTATTAGCCCAATTGGAAGGAACTTGCTTGGTAACACGCCAAAGCGTACAGACGGCCGCAGCCGTACGGAAAGCGAAGAAGATGCTTCGTAAGGCTTTCGAGAACGCTATGGCCGGTAAGGGTACTTCTGTGGTAGAGTTCGTCTCCACTTGCTCATCCGGCTGGAAGATGACTCCGGAAAAAGCCAATAAATGGATGGAAGCGAACATGTTCCCTTTCTACCCGCTGGGCGACTTAAAGAATGTTGAATAAGTAATACGGTAAACGACAATGAAACAAGAAATAATTATAGCAGGCTTCGGTGGACAAGGTGTATTGTCTATGGGTAAGATCTTGGCCTATTCCGGTTTGATGGAAGGCAAGGAGGTTAGCTGGATGCCTTCATACGGACCTGAGCAACGTGGCGGTACGGCCAACGTAACCGTTATCTTGAGCGACGAGCGTATCAGCTCACCCGTATTGAATGAATATGATATCGCTATTATCTTGAACCAACCTTCCATGGATAAGTTCGAGAGCAAGGTGAAACCGGGCGGTATCTTGATTTACGATGGTTATGGCATCCATACGCCAGCGAAACGTACGGATATTAACGTATATCGGGTAGATGCCATGGACGCCGCTACCGAGATGAAGAACGAGAAGGCATTCAATATGTTGATCTTAGGCGGGTTGCTTAATATCGTCCCGATGGTTCAATTGGAGAACGTCATGCTAGGATTGAAGAAATCCTTGCCCGAGCGTCACCATCATTTGTTGCCGATGAACGAGGCTGCCATTAAGAAAGGAATGGAGATTATACAGAAAATATAAGAAGCTCATTCATTGATATGCCGATATGCCAATTAAGTTTTCTGATTGGCATATTGGCATATTTTATAATTGGCACATTATTTTTTGTTATATCTTTGCAACCCATGAAGTATTATCTATACATATTACTTTTTCTGATAGGAACGGCGGCTTCCGCGCATGCGCAAGGACGTTCCGGGAGCCGGGGAGGACGAGGTGGATTCTCGTTATCTAATTTATCATCCTCAAACAAGGAAATACCGGATAGCTTGCTGCAAACAGATAGCGCAGCGCTGAAATCAAAACGAATCATCGGTTATCGGCTCATGCCTCTTTTGGGAGAACGTTATATCGCTCCTATGGATACCAATCGATTAAATTTCGGGAATAGTACGTTGGTGGAAGCGAACTCATTGGCCGTAGGTTATCTGGCGAATGTGGGATCGCCGGCGCAAACCCGTATTTTTAACGAACGTAAGGAGGAACGTGATTTCATCTTCGCCGATGCCTATGATTATTATATCACGACCCCAACAAACGCTTATTTCTACGATACCAAAGTACCCTATACCCAAGTGACTTATACGACAGGAGGAGCCAGCCAGAATAAGATGGACCGACTGAAAGGGGTATTGACCATGAACTTTGGCAAAAAGATCAATGTCGGGGGCGAGATGGATTATATCTATAGCCGCGGATATTATAACTCCAACGGTAATAAATTATTAAGTTATCGTTTTTTCGGAAGTTATATCACCGACCGTTACGAGTTAAACGCTTATTTAAGTAATTTCAATTTCGTAAACTACGAGAACGGTGGACTTACAAATGACCAGTATATCACGAATCCCGATGACTTGGCCGAGAATCAAAGAAATATCGATAGTAAATCATACCCTGTCCGTTACACGGACACATGGAACCGTGTCCGTGGAAAACAATATTTCCTGACACAGAGATACAATCTCGGTTTTACTAAGGAATTGGAAGAAACCGATGAGGAAGGGAACGTAAAAGAGGTATTCATTCCGGTTTCCAGTATCATCCATACCATCGATTACGAAGATAACCGCAGACGCTTTATCTCTAATGATGCCGGGATCGATACCTGCTACACTCATCTTTATGGTATGGACGCATCTTTGAATGACCAGACTTCCTCTTGGAATTTAAAGAATACCTTTGCGTTGGCCTTGCGGGAAGGTTTCCAAGATTGGGCTAAGTTCGGGCTGACCGCCTTCGTTACTTTCGAGAAACGCCGGTTTAGATTGGCATCCCAAGTTCCCGGACTGGACTACGGTCCGGATGGTCGTGGAAGCTCTGAGCCAAGCACATTAAATTTCCCTACTTCCGAAGTATATGATGAGTTTACTACCTACATCGGCGGCGAATTATCCAAACGCCGTGGTAGCCTTCTTACCTACAATGTCCGTGGAGAATTAGGACTTGCGGGAAGTGACGCCGGAGAGGTCCGAGTGAGCGGAGACCTGCAAACAAAATTCAAACTTTTTAAGAAAGACGCTACGATCAAGGCGGAAGGATACATCAAGAACATCACCCCGGCGTTCTACCAACGTCACCATCATGGGCGTTACTATTGGTGGGATCTATCATTGAAAAATGTGCAAAGGATTTACGCCGGAGCGAAAATCAACTTGGAATCCACCCGTACCCAGTTATCCGGAGGAGTGGAAAGTATCCAGAATTATGTATTCTTCAACGGCAAAGGTTTGCCGGAGCAAAGCAGTAAGAACATCCAAGTTGTCTCAGCCCGTATCAAGCAAGATATCATGTATCGTGCGTTCGGATGGGAGAATGAGGTGGCCTATCAGCTTTCTAGCGAGAAGTCTCAACTTCCGTTGCCGGATATCAGCGCATACTCGAATATATATCTAGCGTTTAAGTTGGCGAAAGTATTAACCGTACAGATTGGCGCGAACGTATACTACAACACCGCTTATTACGCTCCTTATTACGAGCCGGCTACCCAGCAGTTCCAAGTACAGGAAGAAGACAAGAAAGTGAAGGTCGGTAATTATCCGTTGATCAACGCTTATGCGAATTTCCATTTGAAGCAAGCTCGCTTCTTCATCATGGCATACAATCTAGGCTCTAAGTTCGTTGACCCGAATTACTTCTCTCTTGCGCATTATCCGTTGGACCCGATGGTCTTGAAAATGGGTATCTCCGTGACTTTCAATAATTAATCGATTGCCATGAGATCTAAGAAGTTGCTTATCCTATACGCTTTTCTACTGATTGTCGCTGTAGTGACAATGGTACAGCTTTGGAGACTTAACCAACGTCCCCAAGAGATCGGACCTCGTGATTATCCGGAAATCAAGGAAGAAGGAATTCTTCGGATGATAACCGAGTACAATCAATCCGGATATTTCGTATCCGGCGATACGGTGCAAGGTTTTCAATACGAGCTTAGCCAAGCGATCGCTAAATTATCCGGATTGGAGGTTCAGACGCATTTGGAAATGAGTTTAGCGAAAAGCTTCGAGGAATTATCGGACAACAAATGCGACGTAATCGCAAGAAACATACCCATCACCTCCGAGATGCGGGAAAACTACCTGTTCACCGAACCGATCGTTCTCAACAAGCAAGTCTTGGTACAACGTACGGCAGAGGCGAACAACGGACAAGCCCCTATCCGTAACCAATTGGATTTAGCCCAAAAGACTTTATACATACCGAAAGATTCCCCGGCCTTATTGCGTCTGCAAAATCTGGGACACGAGATAGGCGATACGATCTACGTGGTGGAAGATGAGTTATATTCTACCGAGCAGCTTATGATCATGGTAGCCAAAGGCGATATCGATTATGCCGTATGCGACCAACAAATCGCCCGCATGACCCAGAAAAAACTGCCGGAAGTCGATATCCTAACGGATGTCAGTTTTACCCAATTGCAATCGTGGGCGGTCCGTAAAGACTCTCCTGTCCTACTGGATAGCCTAAATAGTTGGCTCCAGCAAATCAAAGACAGTGGATTATACGACCAGATTTATAAGCGCTATTACAAATAGGGCTATTCATGAGACGGCAAAATAAAGGAGAACTCCGAACCCACCCCTAATTCAGACGTAACATGTATCGAACCTCCCATCTTCACAACCAATCCTTTGCAGATAGCCAGTCCTAATCCGATTCCTTCCATATAGTCGTTTATTTTCACGAAACGGTCGAAGACATCTTTCAATTTTTCCTTATCGATGCCGATTCCCGTATCCCTTACGTAAAAACGTAATTGATCATCCGGTTGAATGGTATATCCCATCGTGATGCTACCTTCTTTCGTGTTCTTGATAGCGTTGTTCACCAAATTATTAATCAACTGCAACAGACGCATGCTATCCGTACCGAACATATGGTGGTCAGCCTCTTTCTCCAAAACCAACTTGACTCCTCCCGGAACCCGTAACTTGGCGGAAGCATAAATCGTATCCATCAATTCACTGACATCTAATTGCTCATATGTGATCTTTATCGCATCCGCCTCGATCTTCGAGATATCCAAGATGTCATTGATCAATTGCATCAACAATTGGTTATTCATCTTGATCACATCGTAGTACGACATACGTTCCTCATCCGTATCAGCAAAAGCCATCAATTCAGAGAAACCGGTAATCGCATTCAAAGGAGTCCGGATCTCATGGCTCATATCCGCCAGATATTTCGATTTCATCTTATCAGCGGCCTCAGCCTTCACCTTCGCCTCCTCAAGGCTTAATTCTTGATTCTTCCGTTCCTGAATATTCGTTGAACATCCAAGGATAACCGAAGGTCTTCCTTTATCGTCCCGTTCATACACGGTAGCGAATACCTCTCTCCAAACATATTCCTTCTTGCCGGGAAATAGCATACGTGCCTCGATCCTTGCCTCAGAGATTTCCCCTCGGCAAAGACGGGTAAACATATTATGATAATGTTCTTGATCATCCGGATGCGCCCGGCTGATAAACTGCCCCCATGACACCTCTATCATATCTTCCGACATGGTATTCCAATCGTTCAAGGTCACAACGGAATCCTTGAAATTATGGGTACTGTCCGGATCGATGAAGATCGAGCATGTACGTATATCACTTATCCGCAATGCCATTTTCGTCAAGATCCGGGTTCTTCTCAAAGTATTCTCCGTAGCCAACTCGGAAGTTATATCTCTCCATAAAGCCAAGACAAGCGGCTTGCCATTATTTAGGGAAATAGGATATTTAGCGACCTCTATATCCCGGTAATCGCCGGAGGCCGATTTTACCTTGCCCTTAAATCTAGCGGTCAGTCCTGTCTTGATCACATTCATATCGGTTTCCAGACGCTCCTCGGCGGTCATCAAGGCATTATAATTCACCTCGAAATCATCATGTCCCTCGATCTCCCGGGTTTCAATACCCGTTATTTCCTCCATAAAATGATTCCAATACAGGTAATTAAAATGGTTATCCCCATCTTTCACGAAAACACCCAACGGTAACCGATCTAATATCGTATTGATCAGTTCTTGTAGATTTTTTTCTGTTTTCAGAGAAGATACATTGCGTGTATAAACGATCACAAGCTCCTCATTAAAAAGGCTTGCTTGCGATAGATAATAATAGTTCTTTCCCTCAAAAGAGACCTCAAAAGAGAAATCCACTTTCACTTGCTCCTCGAAAACACGTTTAACCGCAGCTCTATAGATCTCATATTGATCGTAGTTCTTCCCGTCCGGGAACAACGCTTGAGGTTGCTTTCCGATACAGTTATTCGCTAAATAATGATAATAATCGTCTTTTGCAGAAATAACCTTGACAAGAGTAAGATTTCGATCTACTAATACGATCGTATCGGGACTCTTCTCCATGATCATCTCTAATCCAGACTGAACGTTACTTCCGCTTTCTAGACTATTCATATTAATTCTTTCGTTTTTGGGGTATAACTCGGGGATAAAGGTATTTATTTTTCTATTTATCACCAAAGAGAAACCTACCTATTGCATAATATTTCTAAATAATCTTTATCTTTACCGGGAATTTGAATGTAAAAAGATGAGATTTGATGAATTAGATTTGGAAGATGCCGTATTAGACGGGCTTTATGACATGAATTTTGACGAAACGACTCCAGTCCAAGAGTTAACGATTCCTGTCATTTTAGAAGGTAAAGACATCATCGCTTGCGCACAGACCGGAACCGGTAAAACGGCGGCGTATGTTTTGCCAGTTATTAATGAACTAAGCAAAGGTTGTCATCCGACAGATGCGGTGAATGCGGTCATTATGGCACCGACCCGGGAATTGGCTCAACAAATAGACCAACAAATTCAAGGATTCACTTATTTTATACCTTCCGTATCTGCAGTAGCCGTGTATGGAGGTACCGACGGAATCGCTTGGGAACAACAAAAGAGAGGTTTAGAGATGGGTGCGGATATCGTGATCGCTACCCCGGGACGTTTATTGTCCCATATTAAGTTAGGTACTGTCGATTTGTCTAAAGTGTCGTTCTTCGTCTTAGACGAGGCGGATCGCATGCTGGATATGGGTTTTTATGACGACATCATGCAGGTTCATAAACAGCTGCCCCCCTACTGCCAGACGATCATGTTCTCGGCTACCATGCCGCCTAAGATACGAACGTTGGCTAAAACCATCCTAAAAGATCCGGAAGAAGTCAAGATCGCTATCTCACGCCCGCCCGAATCTATCATGCAAACCGCATATATCTGCTACGATCCACAAAAGCTCAAGATTCTACAAGATCTCTTCACTCAAAGCCGCCCTCAACGGGTAATTATCTTCTCCTCTTCTAAAATGAAGGTGAAAGAATTAGCGTCTACCCTAAAAAGATTAAAGTTCAATGTAGCCGCCATGCACTCGGATCTGGAGCAATCCCAAAGGGAGGAGGTCATGAAAGAATTCAAGAGCGGACATATCGATATCCTTGTGGCTACGGATGTCGTGGCACGTGGAATTGATATCAATGACATCAAGTTGGTCGTGAACTTCGATATCCCACATGATCCGGAGGATTACGTACACCGAATCGGACGTACGGCACGGGGTACGAACGGCGAAGGATTGGCGATTACTTTCGTATCGATCGATGAACAAGCACAATTCAAGCGCATAGAGGATTTCTTGGAAAAAGAGGTTTATAAGATACCGGTCAGCCCGGAATTCGGTGAAGTGCCCTTGTATGAGCCGGAAAAATACGGTATGAATAAAAGAGGCAGAGGACGGCCTCGTAAAAGTGAGGATAAAGGATCATCCTCGAGCCCACAAAAACGGAATACGGGACACCGTGGAAGGCCTAAAAAGGCGCAATAAAAGCATTATTCTTTTAAATCAAAAACACTATACTTTTGGAGCTAAAACAATATGTTTCGAACTCAAAAGTATAGTGTTTTTTATGGGATATTATCAACCGTTCATGGATGCCAAGAATTCCATATTATCAACGGTTTGTTCCATCCGTTGCTTAACAAATTCCATAGCCTCCATAGAGTTCATGTCTGATAGATATTTGCGTAAGACCCACATACGGTTCAACGTGCTCTCATCCTGCAATAAATCATCACGGCGAGTGCTGGAAGCCGTGATATCCACAGCCGGATAGATACGTTTATTGGCTAATTTACGATCCAATTGTAACTCCATATTACCCGTACCCTTGAATTCCTCGAAGATCACGTCGTCCATCTTAGAGCCAGTCTCCGTAAGGGCGGTGGCTAGAATCGTAAGGCTACCGCCATTCTCAATATTACGGGCGGCACCGAAGAAACGCTTCGGCTTCTGCAACGCATTTGCGTCCACACCACCGGAAAGCACCTTACCGGAAGCCGGTTGTACCGTATTATAAGCACGAGCCAGACGTGTGATAGAGTCTAACAGGATCACGACATCATGTCCACATTCCACCATACGTTTAGCCTTATTCAAGACGATTTCGGCAATTTTCACATGGCGTTCAGCCGGTTCGTCGAAAGTAGAAGCAATTACTTCTGCATTAACGCTGCGCGCCATGTCTGTTACTTCTTCCGGGCGTTCGTCAATCAGCAGCATAATCATGTAAACTTCCGGGTGGTTGGCTGCGATAGCGTTTGCGATATCTTTCATTAAGATGGTCTTACCTGTCTTTGGCTGGGCAACGATCAATGCACGCTGGCCTTTACCGATAGGAGCGAAAAGATCGACGACACGGGCAGACATAGAGTCTGAATAACCGCCTTTGCAAAGTTTAAACTTTTCATCCGGGAAGAGAGGTGTCAGATGTTCGAAAGGAACACGGTCGCGAACGAAAGCTGCATCACGTCCGTTGATCTTCGAAACCTTTACCAATGGGAAATATTTTTCTCCTTCTTTGGGTGGACGGATAACTCCTTCTACTACATCACCGGTTTTCAGACCAAATAGTTTGATTTGAGATTGTGATACGTAAATATCATCCGGAGAAGAAAGGTAGTTATAGTCGGAAGAACGGAGGAATCCGTATCCATCCTGCATAATTTCCAGAACACCTACTCCGTTGAGAATATCGTCGAATTCATAAGGCTTTTCGCGTTCAATAACCTTACGTTCCTGCTGCTGTTGTACCGGAAGATTTTCACCCGCATTGTTCTGCTGAGCGGCACGTGGCATCGGTGAGCGTTGTTGGTTTTGGTTCTGGTTCTGATTCTGATTTTGATTTGGGTTCTGAACCTGATTCTGGTTATTGTTGTTACGCTGGAAATTATTATTGGCGTTATTGCCATTATTTCCATTGTTGTTAGCATTGTTATTACCGTTGTTATTGTCGCGTGGGCGAACAATACGCGGACGTTGCTGCTGGGACTGCTGCTGTTGAGATTGTTGTTGCTGTTGAGGATGAGATGGCTGTTCCGGTGCTGTCTGTGCTGATTCTGTTTTAGTAGCTTCGAATTTTCCGAATAATTCGGTAGGAAGCTCTATTTTTTCAGAAGGCAGATCTTCGATTGGAATAAAATCATCGTCGTCAACGCTGGATAAGATATTGCTTTCCTCGTCGATAACGGGTGCAGCTTTCTTTTGTGGTTTATCTATTACCTTTTTCTCTACAACAGGTTTGTTAGGTTCAGTAGCCGGTTTATTTGTTTCTGCAACAGGCTTATTTGCTTCTGCAGCTGGTTTGTTTTTTGCTTTCTTCTCAGCTGTTTGCTGTTGTACCGGAGCTGGCTTTTCCGTAGCACCAGTAGCTTTCTCTGCAACAACAGGTTTAGGTTCCACTACTTTGGGTGCTGCCGGTTTTGCATTTTCTACTTCTTTTTTCTCTTCTGCATCAGAGCTCTTACGAGGACGGCCTACTTTACGCTTGGGAGTAGCAGTGTTTTCCGCTTTAGCTTCTACAACAACAGTTTCTTTTTCTTTGTTTGTACTTTCTTCTTTCTTGGAAGGTTGTGGTGCAGCTTTTACAGGAGCGGTCTCTTTTGTCTTGTTAACCTCTTCACTCTTTGTTGCGGAAACCACTTTGTCTTCTTTTTTGGTAGGAGCTACCCGTGAACGCTTTTTCTTTTGTTCTTCATTTTTGCGTTCTTCTTTTAGCTTATCTGCGGCAACTTTCTTTGTAGCTCCTACAATGGCCTGTTCATCGAGTATTTTATAAACAAGGTCTTCTTTTTTGTATGAGTCTGCTTTTTTTATGCCTAACTCTTTGGCAATAACTTGAAGTTCCGACAGATTTTTGTCGTTTAATTGGATAATGTTATACATATAGTATGGTAAGTTATTAATATTTCTTTTTTGCTGAATTATGGACAGTATTGCTATAGCTCATGGCCATAGATATGTGAGCATATATGTTTGTTCTTTATTATGAATTAGGGATGTATATGTTGAATCGTAGAATGTTTCAACGGGGCAAAGATAATAATTTTTTTTGGTTTCATGAACAATCAAACATTTTTTTCCACGTAAAAGTGTATCTTTGCTACATAAAAGAAAATAGTATGACAGTAAATGAAGCTCATTTAATTTATTTTTCGCCTACACACACATCTAAACAAGTTGCGGAGGCGATTGTTCACGGGACGGGCATAAAAAATATTTTTCCTATCAATGTGACGCAGCAGATTGCGGATGAAATTGTGATTCCTACATCTTCTTTGGCTATTATTGTAGTGCCTGTGTATGGAGGACATGTCGCTCCTTTGGCAATGGAACGTTTGCAGTATATCCGTGGAGTGGATACTCCTACCGTTTTGGTAGTGGTTTACGGAAATCGCGCTTATGAAAAAGCTTTAATGGAATTGGATGCTTTTGCTATTCCTCATGGATTTAAAGTAATTGCCGGGGCAACTTTTATTGGAGAACATTCATATAGTACCGACAAATACCCGATTGCAGTGGGACGTCCTGATGAATCGGATTTAGCCTTTGCTGCGGAGTTTGGGAAGAAAATCATGGAAAAAATACAGACAGCTGATAGTATGGATACCCTTTATCCGGTGGATGTACGTACTATCAAACGTCCGAGTCAACCATTCTTTCCTTTGTTCCGTTTTTTGAGGAAAGTCATCAAGTTACGTAAAAGTGGTACACCGCTTCCCCGCGTTCCTTGGGTGGAAGATGAGGATTTGTGTACCCATTGCGGGTTATGTGTGGTCCGTTGTCCGGCAGGGGCTATAACGAAAGGGGATGAGCTACATACGGATGAGGCTAAATGTATCAAATGTTGCGCTTGTGTAAAAGCTTGCGTTAGGAAAGCAAGGGTGTATGAAACTCCTTTTGCAGCTTTGTTATCAGATTGTTTCAAGAAACAGAAGTTACCTCAGACTATTTTGTAAATCACGACGCGCTTAGTCGTTTCATCAATACGAAAGCGGTTGTCTGTTCGTTCGCCTATCAGCCATGCGATGTGTTCTCCACAGCAGAGTACCCATTGGCGTTCTTTTTGGCTGATAGAAAATTTGCGGTCGGTCAGATAATCGCTTATTTTTTTCTTTCCTTTCATTCCAAAAGGAATAAAAGTGTCTCCCGGCTGCCATTTCCGGTAATGAATTTCTCCATTCAGTTTGTCGGCATCAAAACAGGCAATTTCCTTTTCACGTGGAATGAGAAAATCCGGGGTGTATTCTTTTTCTTCTTTGATAATTTGAAAAGGAGGAAGAGTCTCATTTTCAGATTCAGCTGTTTCTATTAATAGGAATTCTCTGTCTTTTATCACTCTCCATTCTTTGCTACAGAATTGCTTGCCCGGTTGGCTATGAAGCGAATGGGTGATATCTTTGATTTGTGCGGAATTGAATCCTAGAGGATGCAGGACTTCGAATAAGATGGCTTCGGGTGCCGGTTCCTTTACTAAATCACTGATTCGGATACCTTCTGCTGTAATGATTTTCTTTTTAGTTTCCTCTATACATTTATTATATATAGTGGCTATATCATTCAGATAATTACTCGTATCTATCAGAGTGTTTTTGACTGACGGATTAATTTCCTGCATGAGGGGAAGGAGGTTGAGTCGGATTTTATTACGGGTATATTCGTCTTCCAGATTGGTGCTGTCTGTCACATAATCTTGTCCGATGTTTTGCAGGTAACGAATTATCTCTTCCCGGTTGATACAAAGCAGAGGGCGTACGATGGTTCCATTACGGGGGCGGATTCCTAACAGACCGGTAATTCCTGTTCCCCGAATCAGGTTAAGTAGTATAGTTTCTATGCTATCATCCTGGTGATGGGCCACAGCGACAACATCTGCCTGACATTCTTTTCTAATTTTCTCGAACCATTGGTAGCGGAGTTCCCGTGCGGCCATTTCAATCGAAATATGTTTTTCCGTTGCATATTGGGTCGTGTTGAAATCAATGGTATGTAAATGGATTTCCATTCTTTCGCAAAGTTGGCGGACAAATAACTCGTCCCGGTCTGACTCTTTGCCTCGCAGGTGGAAATTACAATGTGCGGCTTCGCAATGATAGCCTGCTGTATGCAGAATATATAGTAATGCCACCGAGTCGGCACCACCACTCAATGCGACCAGGATTTTATCATCCGGTGAGAATAAATGTTCCTTTTCTATATATTTTGTAACGCGTTGTTGTATCATACCTGCAAAGATACGAGTTTATCAATAAGTTTTTTTATTTTTTCTGAATCTTTTAGAGGATGAAAAAAGCTGCTATTTAAAAACATTCTAAATAATTTGCATGCTCCGAAGTTATGAATTATCTTTGCCGAAAATTTTGAGAGTTATGCGTTTGTCCGAATTA
>OGKW01000516.1_pt1 | contig 33056 bp, 25 predicted proteins | sample 1572601 | NCBI WGS metagenome assembly OGKW01 (sample SAMEA2581875, study PRJEB24529) | metagenome | biome: Human gut stool | place: China | collected 2011
GGGGAGGGGAGAAAAAACCGCCCCTACGGCACCGGATCGTAGCCGCTGCCGCCCCACGGATGGCACTTCGACAGACGCCGCAGGGCGAGCCACAGTCCTTTCAAGGGGCCGTATTTGCGCAACGCCTCGAGCGCATACTGCGAGCAGGTGGGGGTGAACCGGCACGACGGGGGCGTGAAGGGCGAGATGCAGAGCTGGTAGAACTTCACCAGTCCGATCAGCGGCAGGGCGCAGGCCTGTTTAAAGATGCTCCACGACCGATTCCAGAATCCTGCGGACTGCATTTGCGACGGTTTTATAAGGTAGCGTCTCCTTCGACGAGTAGATCAGCGCCAGGTCCAGGTTGACCGGCCGTCCGTCGTGCAGAATCTGCTTTTGCAGGCGGTAGGCCTCCTTCGTGCGGCGGCGCACGAGGTTGCGTTTGTTGGCCCGTTTGTGGAACTTTTTGGGGACGGAAAAGAGCACCTCGACCGATTGCTCGGTGTCGGGCTCCGCGAACCACACGTAGCGGAACGGGAAGATGAAGCCGCTTTCGCCGCTCTCGAACAGACGGCGCACGGCCCCGAGCGAACGGAGCCTTTCGGTGCGGGGTAGCGAGTGTGCGGACATGGCGGCAGGGGGCTTGCGGCCCTTATTTGCGGGATTCCGTGGTCGGACGGCGCGTGCGGCCCTTCTTGGCCAGCTTGTGCTGCTGGCTGCGGATGAACTCTTCCTTGCGGGCGTCGGTCACCAGTTCCACCGGCTCGATCTCCTCGCCTTTCTGCACCTTTTGCAGGTAGATGTCGATGGCCTTGACCATCGAGGGGGCTTCGGGCGTCGGGGCGTTGGCCAGCACGGTGATTCCGGCCCCGAGGGCGGCGCGCAGCGTGCCTTCGCCGAATACCGCCACGGCGGGCAGGCCGTCGGTTCCGAACTTCTCGATGAGGGTTTTCACGTCCGAGGGCGAATAGAGCGCCAGCAGGTCGTAGTCGGCCATTTTAACGTCGTCCAGATCTCCGGCGACCGTGCGGGCCAGGATGACGGGATCGAACGAGAGTTTGAGTTTGGCGAGCGTTTCCGGCAGTTCGGGTTTGTGGGGTTCGCTCAACGCCAGCAGGAATTTCTCCTCCTTGTGTTTGATGATCAGTTCGATGAGCGACGTGAACGAGCCGTCGGCAAACGAGATCTTGCGTTTGCGGTAGACGATGTATTTCTGCAGGTAGAGCGCTACGGCCTCCGTCTGGCAGATGTATTTCATGGTTTCGGGCACGGTGATGCGCGCCTCTTCGCAGATATGGAAAAAACTGTCGACTGTCGTACGCGATGTGAATATGACGGCCGTGTGCGTGAGTATTTCGACCCTTTGGGCGCGGAACTCCTTCAGGGAGACGCCTTCTACGCGGATGAAGGGCCGGTAGGCGATTTCCACGTGGTGTTTCTGGGACAATTCGTAGAACGGGGACTTTTCGATGACAGCGGGCCTCGGCTGCGAAACTAATACACTCTTTACTTTCAATGTTGCGAATTGATTTAGGTTTGTCTTTGCCGTTTCATCTTACTGCAAGCAGCCATAATAGGCTGACAGGGAAGACTTCCACGGTGCAAAGGTACAAAAACCAATGCAAAATCGAAACTTTTTTGGAAAGAAACAGGTTTAATGTCTCCTTGAGGTATAAGGCGGCCGCTGCGGCCAATTCGACGGCGATGATGCAGAACCAGACGCCGCCCGTGCCCTGCGGGCAGAGTGCGAAGAGCAGCAGCGGGGGGGGAATGAGGATCATCCCGAGGGCGAAACAGGTGCGTTTGAGCAGCATGAGCTGTGCGATGAAGGGCTGCGAGAGGGTCAGCGCTCCGGCCAGCCGCACGGCGATTGTCTGATAGGCGGCTATGCCCAGCGAGGCGAGCGAAACCAGCAGGCTGAAAATCAAGGCTGCGCCCTGCGGAATGGACGCTGCCAGCCGGCCGGGCATCAGCGTGTCGCCGTATTTGACCGCCGCGACGCCCAGAAAGAGCAGGCCGATGGCGGTGGCGATGTTCAGGAGACGCGAGTAGCCGCTTCCGCCCGGGTCCTCGGAGAAGCGTTTGCCCGTGGCCGCGTCGCGCGAGATGCGGCCCAGCAGCGTGCGCACGTCGCCCAGGTTGCGGTAGAGCAGCATGGCGTAGGTGGCGGCGAGCAGCAGCACGAAACTCTGGAAAAGGGCGTTTTCCGCGAGCGGCGGAGGCGGTGCGAGCGGAATGCGCGCGGGTTCCGCGAGGGTCGACTGCGCTCCGAAAATTGCGGCGGAGGTCGTGTCGCGCCATTCGGAAGGGGCTGCACCGGTCGCTGCAACGGAGAACGGCGCGGAACCGCCGTCCGCAAAGGCCGTTTCCGCAAAGGCCGGGTTTGCAAAGTTCGTTCCCGCAAAGTCCGTTTCCGCCCGGAGCGTATCCGGCCCGGGGACATATCCCGTCCAGGCCGGTGCGTCCGGAGTCCCGGACACCGAATCCGCCGCAGGCACTGCGGGTTGCGTATGTGCCGGCGAGGAGTTCATCAGGCGAAGTGGCGTTTGAGTGTGATGCGAATGGTGGTTCCCTTGCCGATTTCGGAGTCGATGACGGCGATCTTACCCTGGTGGTACTCCTCGACGATGCGGCGCGAGAGCGACAGCCCGAGGCCCCAGCCGCGGGTCTTGGTCGTGAATCCCGGTTCGAAGATGCGTTTCCAGTTGCTCTTGAGAATGCCCTTGCCTGTGTCCTTCACGTCGATCATAACGCTCCTGTCGTCCGACGAAATCCGCACGTCGATGGCTCCGTGGCCTTGCAGGGCGTCGAGCGAGTTTTTCATCAGGTTCTCCACGACCCATTCGAACAGTGCGGCGTTGATGTTGGCCTGCACGGGGGCGATGGCCAGTCCGTTGTAGTCGAGCGTCACGTTGCGGGGAATGCGCTTGCGGAAATACATGACCGATTCGCCCACCACTTCGTTGATGTTCGCCGGGGTGAGGGGCGTCTCGGAGCCGATTTTCGAAAAACGGTCCACGATCTTCATCAGGTGCGTGAGGTCCTTGTTCATCTCCTCGACGGCCGTCTGGTCCACATCCTGCGAACGCAGGTATTCGATCCATCCCAGCAGCGACGAGGTCGGGGTTCCCAGCTGGTGGGCGGTCTCCTTGGCCAGTCCGATCCAGACGCGGTTCTGCTCGTCGTGCTTCGACGAGCGGAAGGCGATGAATCCCAGCGCGATGAAGGCTGTGATGACGAGGAGCTGCACGTAGGGGAAGTAGTAGAGCGACTTGAGCAGCGCCGACTTGCCGTAGAAGATGATGTGGTAATGCTGCGACGACCAGACGAACTTCACCGGGATCGGCGGGTTGTCGACCGAAAATTTGTCGATCTGTTTCCGGAGCCGTCCGGGATGGTTGATGATCTTCTCGGGGATGAGGTGCGAGTTGATGACTTCGAGGTTCTCGTTGGTGATGATGAACGGGATGTTGTTGCCGTTGGACATGATGTCGGCCACGAACGGGTCCTGGATCGAGCCGCCCAGCACGTCGCGCGTCACGCGCTCCATGGCGTGGGCCCACAGCGCTACGTCGTGCTGCTCCTTCTCCTTGAGCCGCCGGGCCATGTCGTTGGTGTAGAGCAGCGACAGGGCGCCGAGCGTCACCCCGACGACGATCACCACCACCCGGTTGCGGAACGAGAAGAATTCAGTCCTGATTTTCATGTCTTTACTTGCGCTTGGTGTCCTGCTCGCGGGTGATTCGGGCGTACTCTGCGGGATCGCCGAGCACCTCGACGGCCTTTTTCACCTCCTTGTCGCCCGACAGCGAGTGCTCGATCACGCCGGCCTGGTAGCCGTGGCGCATGACGATGTCGTTGTTGATCGTCTCGACGACCTGCGTGCGGTAGGTTTCGAGGTTGGTCTGCGTGTCGTCCTTCAACTCGGCCTCCACCTGCTCGAACTTGTTCTTCAAGTCGGCGAAACGGTCGTCCTCGGCGGCTTTTTTCAGCGCCTTGAGCGCCCGGCGGGTGTCCGATTCGTAGGGGACCTTCTTGTCTTGCATGAACTCCGCGAAGTCGGCGTAGTCCTTGTCCGTGATCGAGAAGGTGCGGATGTCGATCTGCCGGCCGGGGTTGCGGCGCGTGTATTCGTCGCCGAAATCCTCGATGAATCCCAGCGCGTAGAGCGTCAGGGCGAAGCGTGAAATGTACTCCGGGTCGGTCGCGATGTCGGGCATCACGCCGCCGCCGTCGTAGACCTTGCGGCCCGCGCGGGTCGTGAACTCCGAGATCAGCGAGTCGGGCACCGCGCGCACCGAACCTTCCTGCGAATGGGAGTAGTCGATGGCCTGGATGCAGCGGCCCGAGGGGATGTAGTATTTGGCCGTGGTGAGTTTGAGCATGGCGTTGTAGCCCAGCGGGCGGGGCGACTGCACGAGTCCCTTGCCGAAACTGCGCTGGCCGATCAGCACCGCGCGGTCGAGGTCCTGCAACGCCCCGGCGACGATCTCCGCCGCCGACGCCGAATTGCCGTTGATCAGCACCGTCAGCGGCAGGTCTGCAAGGATCGGCTCCGTGTCGGTGCGGAACACCTGCTTCGAATCTTCCGAACGCCCCTTGGTGCTGACCACCTCGGTCCCTTTGGGGACGAACATTCCCAGGATTTTGACCGCCTCCTGCATGATGCCGCCGCCGTTGGAACGGTAGTCGAGCACAAGCCCTTTCAGCGGCCTTTCGGTGCGCAGCCGTTCGATGGCCGCGCGCATCTCCTCGTAGCATCCTTCGGTGAAGTCGCTGTGGCGGATGTAGCCGATGCCGTCGGCGACCCATCCGGCGTAGGGCACGCCCGGGATCGCGATCCGTTCGCGGCGGATCGCCGCCGTCTGCTGCGTGCCGTCGAGGTGCTCGACGGTCACTTTGACCTTGCTGCCCGGCTCGCCCTTGAGACGCGAGGAGACCTGCTCGGTCGTGAAGCCTTTGGCGTCCTTGCCGTCGATCGAGAGGATTTTGTCGCCGATCTTCAGCCCGGCCTTGTCGGCGGGCGATCCCTGGTAGGGCTGCGCGATGCGGACGTAGTCGTCCTTCTGGCGGATGAGCGCCCCGATGCCGCCGTACTTGCCCGTGGTGAGCAGTTCGAAATCCTGCATCCCCTCCTCGGGGATATACTCCGTGTAGGGGTCCAGGTCGCTGACCATGCCGGCGGCGGCCCCCTCCATCAGGCGGTCGGGGTCCACGGGGTCGACGTAGTTGAGCGACAGTTCGCGCATCATGTTGACGGCGATCTCCATGTTGCGGCCCAGCCCGAAGTCGTTGCGGGCGGCGAATGTCAGAAGTCCCGCGGCGCCGACAGCGGCCGCCGCAGTGAGCAGGTAACGGTATTTTCTAATCATTGCGTGTCATGTGTATATACGAATCGAGCCGGTACTGCACCCGGGCGACGCCGCGGCGGATGCCGTCGAGCACGATCCATTGTCCGTACTGTGAAACCTTTATCTCGTCTTCGCCCAGCAGCATCAGCTTCTGGCCGAAATTGTCGGCGCGGAAGGTCATCACCCCGTCCTCGTCCGAGCGCAGCGAAAAGCCTGCCGAGCGGAACGCGTTCAGGATCTGTTCCCGGTTCTCCTCGATGTCGCCCTCCACCCGGCGCACCACGAACCCGAATCTGGGGTAGACTGCCGCCAGCGCCACGATCGCCGCAAAGAGCATCAGGTAGCGGTCGGTGTGCAGCATGACGTAGAGCGTGTCGTCGAGCGACAGCGCCGAGGTCCCGGTCATCAGCATCAGCCCCATCAGGGCTATACAGAGAACGCACAGGGCGAAGAAATATTTTAACGAGCGGACGATATACTTTTTCATGGCGGGCGATAATTATGAATTTTGGATTCTGAATTCTGAATTGAGGTTGCCGATTGCGTCGGCAACATCCTGCATCAGCCATTTGGGCGTCGACGTGGCGCCGCAGATGCCCACCGTCGCGGCCCCTTCGAACCATGCGGGGTCGATTTCCGAAGCCTCCTCGACGACGTGCGTGCGCGGGTTGGCCCGGCGGCACACCTCGGAGAGCACCTTGCCGTTCGACGACTTGCGCCCGCAGACGAACACCACGGCGTCGAACCGTCCGGAAAACTCCGTGAGGTGCTGTTCGCGGTTCGATACCTGCCGGCAGATCGTGTCGTCGATGTACACCTGCCCCGCATCGGCGGCCCGGCGGCGCATTTCGGCGCCCAGCCGTTCGAACAGCCCGATGCTCTGCGTGGTCTGCGAAAGGAAATAGACCGGACGCGAGAAGTCGATCAGCTCCAGGTCCTCCTCCCGTTCGATCACGATCGTCGGGTCCGCGACCTGCCCCGTGAGGCCCACCACTTCGGCGTGGCCCCGTTTGCCGAGGATCACCACCTGCCCGCCTGTGGGGCGCATCCGTTCGTGGGCCTCCTTCACGCGGCGTTGCAGCCGTGCGACCACCGGGCAGGTGGCGTCGATGATCCCGATGTTCATTTCCCGGGCGGCGGCGTAGGTCGTAGGAGGTTCTCCGTGGGCGCGGATGAAGAGGCGGCAGCCCGCCAGGTGCGGCATGTCGGCGTGGGTCACGGTCCGCAGCCCCAGTTGTTCGAGGCGCTGGACTTCGATGCGGTTGTGGACGATGTCGCCCAGCGAGTAGACCGTGCCGCCCTCCGCGAGGGCGCGTTCGGCCTCCGTGATTGCGCGGACAACGCCGAAGCAGAAGCCCGATTTATCGTCGATCTCAACACGCATAACTGCGTAGTTAAAAATTGAGAATGAAAAATTAAAAATTAGTTGTGAACCGATTCCGGCTTGCAGGCCGAGACCTGTGCCGTCGGATTTTTAATTCTTAATTTTTCATTTTTAATTGGAATTCGTTCATAAACCACGCCATCTGTTCGTCGACACTCATGTGGCTGTTGTCGAGCACGATGGCGTCGTCGGCCTGGCGCAGCGGCGATACGGCGCGGCTCATGTCGGCCTTGTCGCGCTCGCGGATGTTGCGTTCGACCTCCTCCATCGTCACCGACATGCCCTTGCCCGTCAGCTCCTTGTAGCGGCGGCAGGCGCGCACGGCGGTGTCGGCCGTCATAAACAGTTTCAGCTCGGCGTCGGGGAACACCACCGTGCCGATGTCCCGGCCGTCCATCACCACGCCCCGGCGGCGGCCCATCTCCTGCTGCATGGCCACCAGTTTGCGGCGCACCTCGGGGATGGCGCTCACGCGGCTCACGCAGTTCGAGACCTCGATGGTGCGGATTTTGCCCTCGACCAGATCGCCGTTGACGTAGATGTCGCTGGCCCCGCGCTCGGGGTTGAAGCGGAAGGTGATCGAAATGCGGTCCAGCAGCTTCACGACGGCCTCTTCGTCGACGATGCCCGAACGGATGGCCCCGTGTTCGAGGGCGTAGAGCGTCACGGCGCGGTACATGGCGCCCGTGTCGATGAAGATATAGCCCAGGCGGGCCGCGATGGCTTTGGCGAAGGTGCTTTTTCCGCACGACGAAAAGCCGTCGACGGCAATGATGATCCTGTGTTTAGTGTCCGACATTGGGGAATATATCAAAGAAGGTCGATAATATGGTGTAAATGCCTAATATGCCGATGATGAGTCCCGCGACGTGGTTGATCGTGAGCATGTGCCGCGGACGGAAGCGGCGGCGGAAGAGGTTGATGACGAAGGCCAGCAGGGTCCACCACGCCACCGCGCCGCCGAAGAACCCGGCGATGACGAACAGCGAGCGCATGAAGCCCCCGAAGGTGTGGTCGGCCATGTCGCCGCCCGAAATCTTGAACACCGCGAAGAAGGCCAGGATGTAGGGGATGACCATGATGAAATTGGCGATCGTAAGCCCGAAGATCGAGGCGAAATCCTGCCACAGCGAGGTTTTGCCCGCGCGGTTGCGGCGGATTTGCGGCACGGGATTCTGTGCGAAGATGAAAACGCCGACGATCACCACGAAGATGCCGCCGATCACCCGCAGCAGCGTGTTGTACTGTTCGATCTGGGTCTGGAGCATCGAGTAGAAGAACAGTGCGGCCATGGCCATGAACGTATCGGCGCAGGCGACGCCGATGCCTGAAACGATGCCCGAGCGGCGGCTTTTCGACAGCGTGCGCTGGATGCAGAGCACTGCCACGGGACCTACCGTGATCGAAGCGGCGACGCCTACGCAGATGCCGCGGAACAGGGTTTCGACGATTTCAAATGCCATTTTTTCGGTTTGCTGCGCGTCAGCGACGCACCTGTTACTTACTATCGCCCCTGCGCGGAAGACGGCCCGGAAAAAGGCGTTGTCTTCGGCTCTGCGGCGGCTTTCCGTATTTGCGAAGCAAAGATACAAAAAAGCTCCGACATCCGCCTATGAAAAGGTAAAAAAAGGGTGCGGCGGGTTGTCCCGCGGGTCGGATATGTTGATAAAATATCGAAAACTTTGGCCCCGGGCTTGCATATCGTTCGTTGAAAATGAATAAATTTGCAGAAACAGTACTCCACAATGGCAGAGATGAAACAATTCGGCATCGATCTCGAACTGGACGACGCCGTGGCCCAGGGCCACTATTCGAACCTGGCGATCATATCGCACTCCACTTCGGAGTTCATCATCGACTTCGCGACGGTCCTGCCCGGTGTGCAGAAGGCGCGCGTCAAGAGCCGCATCATTCTTACGCCCGAGCATGCCAAACGGTTGCTGCGCTCGTTGCAGGAGAACATCGTGCGCTACGAAAGCAACGTGGGCAAGATCGAGATTCCCTCGCCCCAGCCCACGCCCGACGCGGGTCCCAAGATGGGTCAGGCCTGAAAACCGGCGGCGCTGCACGGCAGCGCCTTTTTTTGCGCCCGGCGCGTCGTGTCACGTTTTTGTCACGGCCGAAAATTTTGCGGCGTGGAAAAAAACGTTACTTTTGTGGCAAAAGTCCAGATTCCGCCATGCCCACACCCTCGCCGTCAGACCAGCGGTTGTTCGAAGGCATCCGATTCGGCAACGAGGCCGATTTCGAATGCTTCTTCCGGCGTTACTATCCCCGATTGGTGAACTATGCCGCCCGGTTCGTCGCCGGGCATGAGACGGCGCGCGATCTGGTGCAGGACAGTTTTGCACGCCTGTGGGAGCGGCGGTGTGAACTGCGCGAGCTGGATCTGGCCTCGCTGCTGTTCACGATGGTGCGCAATGCCTGTCTCAATTATCTGAAACACAACGGTGTCGTGGCGCGTCACGAACTGGAGTACACGGCCCGCATGCGGGGTGAGGAGCGGATTTACAGCTACGATTTTTTGAGCGACGCCGAGCAGCCCTGCCTTTACGAGGAGTTGCAGCGCGAGGTGCAGAAGGCTGTCGACGCGCTGCCCGACCGCTGCCGCGAGGTTTTCCGGATGAGCCGCTTCGAAGGGCTGAAAAACCGCGAAATCGCCGCGCGGCTGGGCATCTCCGAGACGGCCGTCGAGAAACACCTGGCCCGTGCCGTCGGCCGGCTGGGCGAGCATTTGCGGCGAAGCTGTTCGTTCGAACTTTCGGTGGCCGTGCTTTCGTGCCTGCTGGCGAATTACCTGTAAAATCGGATAGACGATCATTGACCCGGCAGCGGAGATTTCTCTCTCCGCTGTTGTCGTTTTTTTCTTTTTGCGACTTTTTTTGATTTTTTTGTGATCGGGAGGGTTGGGGAAAGGCAAATTCGGTTGTTTTAAAATATGTAACGGAAATGGAAGAGATGAAATTCGATCAGGAAGAGATGCGGCGTCTGGCCGGACGCTATTTTGCGGGAGAGATCGCTGCCGAGGAGGAGCGCGAGTTGTTCCGCTTCGTCACCTCCGACGCTGCGTGCCGCAGGCAGTTCGCCGCGTGGCGGCTCGAATGGGAGGCGATGCCGGCATCGGACGCCGCGACCGACCGCGACTGGCGCCGCCTGCGGTCGCGTATCCGCTTGCAGGGGTCCGCGAGGAGCGCCCGTCCGGGGCGGTTCGCTGCGGTATGGCGTGCCGCGGCTGCCGTGGCGGTGGTGTGCGCGACCTTCTTCGGCGCGCGGCTCTACGACCGCCTGCTGCTGGAGCGCGCCACGGAGCGCTACACCGTGACCACGAAGAGCGGCGACCGCAGCACGGTCTGCCTGCCCGACGGGACGCAGGTGCGGCTCAACGGGTCGTCGACGCTGACCTATCCGGCCAATTTCAACGCCACGAACCGCTCCGTCGAGCTTTCGGGGGCCGCCTACTTCGACGTTTCGCCCGATGAAAAGCACCGTTTCGAGGTGAAGGTCGGAAACTGTTCGGTGGTGGTCAAGGGCACGAAATTCGACGTGACGGCCTATCCCGACGACTCGCTCATCACCACCACGCTGCTCGAAGGAGCCGTCGGTTTCACCGCGCCGAGCGGGGAGACCTTGCTCCGCCCGGGCGAGTCGCTCACCTACGACCGTTTCGCCGAGACCACGGCCATCACGCACGTCAACACGGCGCAGTACCTGGCCTGGATCGAAGGGCGCATCGAGTTCATCGACGTGACGATCGTGCAGTTGTGCGAGAGCCTGAGCAGCCTTTACGGCGTCGAAATCACGCTCGACGACCGCCTGCGCGCCGACGGGACTTTCATCACCATCCGCCTGAGCAACCAGGAGTCGCTCGACAGCGTTCTGAAGGCCCTCGACCTGATCGTTCCGGTCTCGGTCCACCGGCAAGGCCCTTCGGTGCGTCTCTCGGCCAAGTGACGCCGCATCCCGAAACAACTTTAAAACAACCAATACCTTAAACAAATGAAGCAATTCTCCAATCTGAAACGGGCGTTTCTGCCGTGCCTGTTCGTGTTGCTGACGCTCCCGGCGTGGGGGCAGATGCAGCCCGTCACGAAGAACTTCCGGAAAACGCCTCTCAAAAACGTGCTCAAGGAGGTGGAGGCCCAGACCGGGCTGTCGATCATGTACGACACCCGGGAGCTGAACCTCGAACGTCCGGTCACGGCTTCGTTCGACCGCACGCCCGTGTCGCAGGTGCTGCGCGAGGTGCTCGACCGCACCGTCCAGTATTCGATCAAGGACAAGATGATCGTGATCTACAAGGCGTCGGCGACTCCCCCCCCCGCAGCCGGGACGGGTAGGACCCTGACGGGCACGGTGCTGGACGAAACGGGAGCGCCGATGGTGGGCGCCGCCGTCGCCACGCCCGACGGACGCCGCGGCACGGTCACCGACAGCAACGGCCGCTATTCGCTGACGCTCGGCGCCGGCGACGCTCTGATTTCGGTCTCCTACCTGGGCTACGTCACCCGGCAGATCGTCATCGGCGACCGTACGGAGGTCGACGTCAACCTGGTCCCCGATGCCAAAAACACCATCAACGAGGTGGTGGTCATCGGTTACGGCGCGGTGAAGAAATCCGACCTGACGGGTTCGGTCTCCAACGTGAAGATGTCCGACATCCGCGACGTGCCCAACACGTCGGTCGACCAGGCTCTGCAAGGCCGCATCGCCGGTGTGGACATCATGTCGACTTCGGGTGCGCCGGGAGCCACGACTTCGATCCGCGTGCGCGGCACGCGTTCGATCTCGGCGTCGAACGAACCGCTGATTGTCGTCGACGGCGTGATCGACGCCGTGAGCGACCTGAACGACATCAACTCGGCCGACATCGAGCAGATCTCGGTCCTCAAGGACGCCTCGTCGACGGCCATCTACGGCTCGCGCGGCGCCAACGGCGTGATTATCGTCACCACGCGGCAGGGCGTCACCTCGAAGCCGTCGGTCACGGCCAAGGCTGAATTCGGCGTCTCGAAACTCGCCCGCGACCTCGATCTGATGGACGCGCAGGAGTTCGTCCGCTACCTCAACGACCGGAACTATTTCTCCTCGCGCGATCCGCAGCGTCCGCCGCGCTTCGACCCTTCGGAGTACGGGCGAGGGACCGACTGGATCGACGAGATCACCCGCACGGCTCTCTATCAGAACTATAACCTTTCGGTCAGCGGCCGCAGTCAGAAGTCGAGCTACTTCGCGGCGCTCGGCGGCAACGATACGCAGGGCATCGTCGACGGCAGCGGATTCCGCCGCATCACGGCCCGTCTGAATCTTTCGTACGACTTCGCCAAGTGGCTGACCGTCGGTTTCAAGGGCAGCTATACCTTCCGCGACGAGAATCCCAACCGGGCGACCATCGGCGGTGCGAACATCTGGGACGGCGCCGTCTACCTGGCCCCGACGATGGGTCCCAACCCCCTCTACGAGAACGGCGTGCGCATTGATACGCCCCGCGCCAAGATCGACTGCAACGAGAACGAGAGCGAGCGCATGACCAATACCGACGTGCTGGAGTTCACGATCAAGCCCGTGCGCGGGCTGATCATCAAGAGTCAGAACTCCTATATGGTCTACCAGCGTCACGACTACCAGTTCTGGCCCAGCTATCTGCCGAAGCGCACCGAGGGTGAAGGGGCCGATGCCTACCGTTACGAGGGCGACGCACGCCGCCTGACTTCGGAAAATACGGTCTCCTATTCGAAGAAATTCGCCTCGGGGCACTATTTCGATGCGATGGCGGGCTTCTCGGCCACGCACGAAACGGCCAACTTTTTCTCGCTGAAGGCCGAAGGGTTGCTCACCGACGACCTGAAGTGGAACAACATGAACAGCATCGGCAGCAAGGAGAACTACAACGCTTCGACCAGCTCGAACAAAGTCGTGCGCGAGTCGGTGCTCATGCGCCTGAACTACAACTACAAGAGCCGCTACTACTTCACCTTCACGGGGCGTTACGACGGGTCGTCGAACTTCGCCGAGAACAACAAATGGGGTTTCTTCCCTTCGGCGGCCGTCAAGTGGAACGCCAAGAACGAGAATTTCCTCAAGCAGGTGCGCTGGCTCGATGAACTGTCGCTGCGCCTGAGCGCCGGACGCACGGGTAACGACGCCATCGCGACCTACCGTTCGCTCGAAGCCTACGGCACGACCACCAACGGTTATCTGTTCGGCGGCACGCAGTCGGCGTCGTTCTTCCCTTCGCGTGTGGCCAATCCCAACCTGACGTGGGAGAAAACCACGCTCTACAATGCGGGTCTCGATTTTTCGGCCTTCGACGGCCGCCTGAACATCACCGTCGACGGCTACTATTCGACCACCCGCGACCTGCTGCTTTCCTTGCAGACGATCCATACGACGGGTTACACGAGCCGTTTCACGAATTCCTTGGCGGCGTCGAGGTCTCGGTCGAGAGCCGTAACATCGTGAAGCCGAAATTCGGCTGGACGACGAGTTTCACCCTTTCGCACAACAAGCAGATGGTCGACGACATCGGCCACGAAGAGTACGTTTCGTGTCTCGAAAGCGGCGGCAATACCAACTACATGATGTATGGCTACAAGACGGGCTATCCGCTCAATGCACTCTGGGGATTCCAGTACGCCGGGGTCTGGAAGACGACCGACCAGTTCGAGCGCAATCGCTTTACCAAGAGTTATATATCCTCGTCGACGGGCAGCGACGCCCAGCTGATGCTGGGGTATCCCAAGTACGTCGATCAGAACCGAGACGGCATTCTGTCGGAGGAGGACCTGATCTATCTGGGCAACTCCGACCCCGTGCTTTACGGCGGTTTGCAGAACACCTTCAATATCGGCGGTCTGCGCATCGGATTCTACTTCTCCTATTCGCTGGGCGGCAAGATCTACAACTACTCCGAGCTTGCGATGGCCGGCGGTTACGCCACCAACCAGTACCGCTACATGCTCGACGCGTGGCATCCCGTGCGCAACCCGGATTCCGACCTGCCCCGTGCGGGAACCGACGACCGACTGGTTCCCAGTTCGTTGCAGGTGCACGATGCCTCGTACCTGCGTCTGAAGAACGCCACGGTCTCCTATACGTTCGACCTGCGGAAGAAAACCCGCCTGCTGCGCGACATCACGCTGGCCGTCACGGGCGAGAACCTCTGGCTCTGGACCAAGTACAACGGTTTCGACCCCGACGTTTCGAGCGAGGGGACCAGTTCGACCCTGCGCCGCGTCGACATGGGCGCCTATCCCCGTTCGCGGATGTTCGTGTTCAGCATCCAGCTGCGTTATTAAATCCACCCGACAATTTCCGAAGAAGATGAAAAACTTCAATCAATTCATACTGACGCTCCTCGCGGCGGGACTGCTCGCCTCCTGTTCGCTGACGGAGGAGCCGACCTCGTTCGTCAACCGCAAATCGTTCTACAAGAACGAGTCGCAGTGCATTGCGGCGCTCAATTCGTGTTACATGCCTGCGAATGCGATCTATACGGCCAACTTCATGCTGGTCACCGAGGCCTGCACCGACATCTGGTACTCCTCCTCGACGACCGTCGACGCCTGCCTCGACGTGACTCCCGCCAAGCCGCAATACGGCAAGAACGTCTGGACGCAGGGTTACAAAGGCGTCATGTACTGCAACGAGTGCGTCGAGTGCATCTCGTCCGCCGATCTGGCCGACGGGGTGAAGATGCCTCTGGCGGCCGAAGCCCGCGTGATGCGCGCGTTTTACTACTATGTGCTGACTTGCATGTTCGGCGACGTGCCGTTCTACACCACGATGGTCGACACCGACCAGCGGCTGGCCGAAATCCGCCGCCTGCCCCGAACCCCGGCCCATGAAATCCGCCAGGAACTGTACGATGACCTGGAGCGGAACGCACTGCCGTGGTTCACCGCCGAGAACGGGCGCAAGTGCCGCGCCTCGGAGGCCGTCGGCAACCGTTCGGGCTATGCGCTGGCGCTGATGCTGATGGCCAAGTTTGCCATGTGGAACGAGGACTGGAACGGGGCGCTGGTCCCCCTGCAAGCCCTTGAGGAGCTTTACGGCGACTTCAACGAAGGCAACTATCCGCTGGCCGAGACCCAGTGGCGCTACAAGAACCCTGCGGAGTCCATCTTCGAGATCCAGCACGCCTGGTCGCTCACCGGCACGCAGTACAACGGCAACGTGGCGGCGATTATGATGCCCACGCACAACGGCGACGGGGTCTTCGACGGCGTACCCCTGAAGGGTTACGGCACGTCGATGCCCGGCTGGTCGTCGCTGCGGGCCAACAACCGCTATGCGATCTTCCGCCCCGCGACGGGCAATACGCAGACCGAGAATGCGGCCTACGTCGACGCGCTGTTCAACCCTCTGCCCCTGACCTACGACACCTACGACGCGACGCTGAACCGCTATACGGTGAAGATCGACCGCGAGGCGCTGGCCGCCGGGGAGATCCGCGGGCAGAAGATCGACCGCCGCGTGCAGTACTTCCTCGGCCTGGGCGACCTGGAGGCGGGCGAGACCTTCAAGATCACGCACAACTACGGAGTGCCCTGGCCCGGTCCGAAATTCTGGTGTCCGGACATCGAGCAGAACTACGATTCGAACAACTACCGCATTTTCCGCTATGCCGACGCCATTCTGATGATGGCCGAATGTTACTGCAACCTGGAGAACGCCGAGGAGACGATGCGTTACCTGAACATGGTCCGCCAGCGTGCGGGCGTCGATCCCGTCACCAACTTCACGGGCTTCGAGGACCTCACGCTGGCTGTCCGCTGCGAGCGCGCCCGGGAGCTGGGCGGCGAGTTCCAGCGCAAGTTCGACCTCGTGCGCTGGGGCATCTGGTACGACCAGACCTACGCCTATACCAACAACGCGACGCTCAAGGGCAAGATGCGCCCCTGCCACCGCTACTATCCCATTCCCGACGCGCAGTGCGCCCTTTCGGGCTACGTGCTGACCAACGACGAATACCTTGCCGACGGATTATAAAAACCAGAACCGATGAAACGAATCAACAACCTGATACTGGCGCTCGCGGGACTCTTCGCGGTCGCGTGCGCCGACACCTTCGAGGAGCGTTACGACCTGGCCGTCAATACGGACCGGTATTCGGTCACGGCCGAGGCCGGCAAACTCCCCGTCACGGTCTACTGCTCGGGGGCGTGGACCGCTCAACTCACCGCCGAGTCGGCGTGGGCGACGCTCGACCGCACGGCCGGCAGCGGCATCACGACCATCCGCCTCAATTACGCCGACAACCCCGGACTGACCCGTTCGGTCGGGGTCGTGCTGCGCGGCTCGGGGCTTGAAAAGACCGTCACCGTGGTTCAGAAGGCGGGAATCACCGCCCCCGAACTGATCTTCCTTTCGAAGGACCTCGCCTTCGCCAACGGCGCCTACAAGGGTACGGCGGCTTTCGAAACCAACCTGCCCGACGAGCTTCTCCGCGATGTCGTGCCGGCGGTGACCTATGCCGCGGAGGGCGACGCGTGGATTTCCGATGTCGTCTACCATGCCGACGACGCGGAGGCGGGCGAGACCGAAATTCCGCTGGCCCGCCGGGGGCTGATCACCTTCGCCACGGCCGCCAACGCCACGGGAGAACCCCGCACGGCGACGGTCGGCTTCTCGGTGACGGATGCCGACGGCAATGTTTTCGGCGACTCGTTCACCGTGACGCAGAGCGCCGACGAGGCCCGCATCACGCTCGCCGACGACGTGGCTCCCATCGAGGGCGGCCGGCGCGCCGTGGCCTTCTCGACCAATCTCGGGGCGCTGCTTGCGGAGATGAAGGTCGAAGTCACGTACGCCGATCCGGCTGTCGCGGACTTTATCTCCGATGTCGAACTCGGCGCCGGGGAGCTGACCTACGCGATTACGGCGAACGAGGGCGTGGAGAAGCGTTATGCGACGATCACGGTCTCCTGCGCCGACCTTGCGGGCAGTGTGGTTTCGGCCTCTTCGAACATCACGCAGCGGGTGACGGCCCAGCCGCGCGAAGTGTCGTTCGCCGATCTGCGGGCGCTCTTCACGGCCGAGGACAAATCCTACGCCAGCGACGAGGACCATATCGACTACCTGCTGTGCCGCGTCATCGGCGACGCCGGGAACCCGAATATGGATCAGAACCTCAATACGGGTCCCAACAGCATCACCACCGACGAGAACGACTGTACGAACTACGTGCAGAGCCTGGACGGCCGCTACGGCTTCCGCCTGAAGTTCGCCGCCCCGGCCGACAACGTCTGCCTGCGCGGGGAGCAGGTGAAGATTCTGCTCGACGGCGTGACCCTTTCGCGCGAAAGCGACCCGATGCGCTACACGCTGCGCGGCCTGAAGGCCGGGAACATCGAAAAGGCGGCCGAAGCCTCCGCCCTGGAGCCCAAGGCGCGGACCATCGCGACGCTCACCGACGACGACATCTACACCTACTGCGCGCTTTCGGGGCTGGAGTTCTCCGTCAAGGAGGGCGCCTATACCAATGTCCGCGAGTACGACGCCATCGGCAATCCCTGCAATGCGAACCTCTCGTTCGCCGGCGGCACGCAGGCCCAGAAGGCCAAGGACGGCGCGGCCAATCTGCTCTACGACGGGGACAACGACGCGATCTACATGCTCGTGAACATGAACTGCGGCTGGCGCCGCACGGGACGGAGCGTGCCGCAGGGCGTCGGCACGGTCAGCGGCATCGTGGTCCACACGCCGATGGAACGCTGGGGCGGCAACGTGGGCCGTTATTCGATCCGGCCCTTCGACGAGGCGGACATCGACATCCCGCGCGCCGCGGCGTCGGCCTATGCGACGCTCGTCGAGTGGCGGCTGGACAAGGCCGTGATTTCGGTCGGCGCCTACAAGTGGAACGACAACGGAACCTACACGGTCGGCTCGGCGGCCAATTCGGCCACGCAGCTCGTCCAGAACCGGATGCACGCCACGACCGACAACACGGGCGGCGGGGCGCGGCTTTACAGCGAGAACCGCATGCTCAATCAGACGGTTACCGCCGACCGTTCGTACCCCATCGCCATCGTCCACGGCTACCGCGGGCTGAACGTCTCGAACTACGTGCCGGGCGACGGCACGACGATGGGCATGTCGAAATACACGATGCTGGGTTTCCTCGGCAACGTTGCCGGCTGGTACGAGTGGAACGGCGATACATGGACCGGTAAGACCAACGGCATCGTGATGGAGTTCTCGACGGCGGGCGTCGGCGGCTCGGCCGCTGCGGTCAGCTTCTCTACCGCCGCGGGCAAGCACAGCACCAACGAAGCCGCCTGCTCGTGGACCAACGCCAGCTCGTACCCCGTTTACTGGAAGGTGGAGTACGCCACCTCGGCCGACGGGGCGACGTGGAGCGACTACACCGAAGCCGTCAACGCCGCCACCGGGGAGCGCGGTTTCGAAATGCGTTCGCTGCCGTGGTGCATCAACAACAGCTCGACGCGCACGTCGGTCTTCGACACGGCCAACCAGTCGGGCGTCTACACCCAGTCCGACTTCGGTTTCGGTCTGGTGCCCTACCGCTTCGTGCTGCCCGCCGAGGTGCTCGGCAAGGCGAAGGTGCGGGTGCGCATCAGCCCTTCGTCCGACGTCATCGCGACGTGGAATCCCGGCATCGACGGCTATGCTCTGGGCCAGACGCACCGTAACCTGCGCATAGCGCGGACCTATCCGTTCGACATCGCCAACGGCGTCTATGTCGAGGACCTTTCGATCCAATACAAATAGTGCCGAACCATGAAACACCTGCTGAAATACCTGCTCGCCGCCGCGGTCCTTCCCCTTTGGGGGCAGGCTGCGGCCGCCGGGCCGTTCGGACAGCTCCGCGGGCTGTGCGAACCCGGAAAGTCGGTCTTGCTGACCGCCCCGACGGTGGTCGAAGGCATCGTCGTCAGCGATTACCGCAGCCCCAACATGGAGCTGAATCCCAACCTGAACTACTATTCGGTCGATCTGGAGGAGAACGACCGCACGGTCTATGTCGAGGCCGCCGACGGCAGCTGCGGCATCCGCCTGCGTTTCGACGAGGCGAGTGAAAACCGGCTCGCCCGTTACGACCGCGTGCGCCTCGATCTCAACGGCTGCCGTCTCACGCGCACGGCCGCGCCCGACTGCATGACGCTGACGGGCGTGCAGGCGCTCAACGTCCTCTCGGTCGCGCCCGGCACGGCCGCGGATCTTCCCGTGAAGGAGCGGAGCGTCGCGACGCTCACCGACGACGACCTCTATACCTTCGTGACGCTGCGCGATGCGGAGTTCGTCTTCAAGGAGGGTTCCTACACCAACATCTGGGAGCCTTACGCCCAATCCTGCGGTGAACTCCACCACTACAAATACGACATCAACAACCGTATGGACGGCTGGGCGTCGCTCGTCCGCGACTCGGAAGGCGGTGCGATCTACATGCTGGTCAACACCCTTTGTGCATGGCGCCGCGCCGGCAAACCCCTGCCGCAGGGCATGGGGCCGCTCTCGGGCGTGGTGGTCCATACGCCGATGCGCCGTTACGGCGGCGACATGGGGCGCTACTCGATCCGCCCGCTCGACGAGGGCGGCATCGGCGTCAGCCGCAAGCGCAACTCCCCGTGGAAACGTCTCACGGGGTGGCTGCTCGACGGTTCGGCTGGCGCGTCGCTCGAATTCGAACTGCTCGGCTACCAAAACCTCGGAACCGAGGGCCGGAAGGGCGACCGGGTGCTCAACGACGCCGGAAGTTCGCGCGGTTATCTTTGGACCGACTGCGGCGCTTTCGTGCACGTCGACGGCGACTACAACGCCCTCGGGACGCAGAACAAGGGATGGGTCGGCAACGGTGCGGTGATCTTCAAGGCTCCCGTGCCCGACTGGTACAAGTGGGACAACATGGGGCGCATGGTCGGTTCGAACGCCTTCTACATCGCCTTCTCGACCAAAAAAGCCCGCGGCACGGCCCTGCAACTCGCCTTCGAGTGGGGCGCAGGCAACCAGGACGGCAACTTCTCGTGGAGTTTCCCGCTGGAGTGGAAGGCCGAATATGCGGTCGACGGCGGCGAGTTCCAGCCCCTTCGTGACGCCGCCACGGGCCGTGAGACCTTCGTGCTGCGTTCGCTGCCCTGGTGGGACAAGGTGATCGACGGCTCGGGCCATGCCGACCGCCTGCGCACGCCCTACGACTGCGGCATGGGTCTCCAGCAGCGCATTTTCCGTCTGCCCGCCGAGGCCTTCGGCCGTGAAGAGGTCGTCGTGCGCCTCTCGCCCGCCTCGGGCCTGTTGTCGCAGATTCGCGGCAATCCCTCCGCCGACGTGCTGATCCCGACCTCGGTGGTCCGTAAAAACAGCAAACAAACCACCGTCATCCGCTTCGGCACGATCACGGTCGATTACAAATAACCCCAAAACAGAACCTGAACATGAAATCCTGCAAGATATTACGCTACGGCGCGGTGTGCGGCCTGGCGGCCCTGGCGGCCGTCGGCTGCTCGGTCGATGACGCCGAAACCATCCGCGTGCGCGAACTCACGGCCGCCGAGCACGAACTTTTCGTTCCGGCGTCGGGCGGAACCGCCCAGATACAGCTTTATTCCAACGGCCGGGTCCGGGTCGAGGCGCTCAACGACATCGGAGGCTGGGCTTCGGTCGACCGGTCGGAATTCGACGGCGACCGGATGGTTTCGGTCACCTTTACGGAGAACGATTCGTTCCGCCGCATGGCCAAACTGCGCTTCGTGCTCGACGGCGGCACACGGGCCGACACGGTCTGCATCAAGCAGTACGGCGTGGTTCCGTCGCTCGAATGTCCGGCTCCCTACAAGGCGATCCGCGGCAGCGTCGAGACCTTCACCCAGTTCGAGATCGACACCAACATCCCGCTCGGGGACTTCGCCGTCGCGACTGCCTACGTCGGTCCGACCAGAGACTGGATTCGCAGCGTGCAGCCCGAGCAGGGCATGCTGGTCGTCGACACGAAACCCAACCCGGGCGACGACGTCTGCAAGGCGGTCGTCAACCTGAGCTACGTCGACGGCTGGGAGGAGACCTTCTCGGCCAACCTCTACATCACGCAAGCCGACAAGGACGACGAGTTCGGCCGCGAGGTGTCGTTCGCCGACGTGCGGGCGCTGGCGACGACCGAAGGCACGGCCGTCGACGAGGATATTCTGATCGAAGGCATCGTCGTCAGCGACTTCCACAGCAAGAATATGGAGGCCAACCCCAGCGTTTCGTACGACAAGGTCGACGTGACGGTCAACGACTGCACGGCCTACCTCGAAAGCCCCGACGGCCGCTACGGCTTCCGCCTGCGCTTCGACACGCCGGAGGACAACGTGCTGGCGCGCGGCACGCGCCTCTCGCTCTCGCTCAGCGGCACGGTCCTCACGCGCGAGGAGAATCCCGAACGCTACACGATCAGCAGCCTGGTCGGCGAAAACATGGTCGAAAGCGCTGCCGGAGAGGCGATTCCCGTCAAGCAGCGCCGGATTTCGGAACTGACCGACGACGACGTCTACACCTTCGTCTCGCTCGAAAACACCGAATTCCTGTTCAAGGAGGGCAGCTATGCCAACGTTTACGAAAATTACAGCCTTTCGTCCGATGTCAACGCCTCGCAGACGGGCAACAACAACCGCATGGACGGCTGGGCGTCGCTGCTGATGGACGACGCGGGAAATTCGATCTACGCACCGGTCAACATGCTCTGCCTCTGGCGGCGTTCGGGTCAGGGCGTCCCGCAGGGGACGGGCACGACCCACGGCATCGTGGTGCACAACGAATTGCCGCGCTACGGCAACGTGGGGCGCTACCAGATCCGCGTGCTCGACGAGTCGGGCTTCGGCATGGAATGGGCCGGGGAGTCGGCCTATACGGAGTTTGCCGAATGGGACGGCAACCCTCACAAATACTCGTTCGGGACCTATGCCAAGTTCAACAGCCGGTATGCCTATAACCGGCTGGAGTCGATCACGCCGTCGGACGACATCTCGTCGGGCAAGACCGTGCCGAATGCCGAACTGTTCTGCGAAAACCACGTCGAAACCACTGCTGCCGAAGCCTGGCCCATTGCAGGAACGGGCAATTACAACAATCCGGAGGTCGGCTCGCTCGGAACGTCGCTCACCTGCAAAGCTTATTTCGTCAAGGCCGGCGTGAAGGGCTGGTATCGCTGGGAAGGGAACGAAGTGGTGGGTTACAACGGCCTGCGCATGGAGTTTTCGACCGCCTCGCTCAACGGCTCGCACATGCTCCTCGGCTTCTCGTTCGCCGCGGGGACCATTTCGGCCACCACCTCGAAAACCTATCCGGCGCACTGGTGCGTGGAGTATTCCGTCGACGGGGGACAGAGCTATACGCTCTGCCCGAGCGCCGCCACGGGCGCCGACTACGTGCACCTGCGTTCGCTGCCGTGGTGGGACGCTTCGCTGGCCGGAAACCGCTACAACACCTGTTCCTCGGCGGGTATCGGACTGACCGACCATCTCTTCCGCCTCCCCGCGGAGGTCTTCGGCCGGGAGCGGGTGATGGTCCGCATACGCCCCTACGACAAGGTGATGACCGTGCTGCCACTCGTCTGGAACGGCGACACGGAAACCGCCGAGATCAGCGCCGCCACGACCTACGACAACCAATTGCGGTGGGGCGTCATCACCCTGCGTTACCGGTAGCGCCATGCTTGCGATCCGTCATACGGTATGTGTCCTGCTCGTCCTTCCGCTGCTCCTCGGGGGCTGCGGCGGGGACGGTGCGGACGACGGGGACAAACCCCGTCCGCCTGCGGGCGGCGGGGTGATCCTGCGGCTGAAGGTGGCTGCCGGGGAGTCCGGAATGCGTTGGGACTGGTCCGGGGAGCCGCGTGCATTGGTCAACGGCGTGGCCCGCACGGTGGGCTTCGACGCCGACGGAGTGCCGGTCGTGGGCGCCGATGTCTCTGCGGACGGTCTTTATACGGTTCATTTCCCGGCCGATGCTTACAGCCGCGCGAAGCGGGCCTTCGTGCTGCCTCCCGCGCAGTTTCCGGTTTCGGGCGGCAGCCTGCAGGCCGCCGCATGCCCGATGTACGGCACGGTCCGGACCACGGGCGATGCGGCCGACGTGACGCTCTCGCCGCTGTGCGGCGTCGTGCGGATTCCGCTCGCGGGCGATGCGCACATCGCTTCGGTTCGCGTCGAGGATCGCTCCGGAGGGGCCGTTTCGGGCCTGTTCCCGTTCGATCCGGCGACGCCGGAGATTGTCCGGAACGGCAATTCCGGGAACCTGCCGTGGGTGGTGCTCGACTGTGCCGGGACGGGCGGCGGGGTTCGGCCCGCGGCCTCCGGAACGGAGTTCTGCGTGGCGGTTCCCGCAGGCGATTACGCGTCGGGCCTCTCCGTCCGCGTCACCGACTGCGCCCACCGCTCGGCGACCTGGGACATTCCCGGTCCGTGCGCCGTCGCGGCGGGCTGGGTGAAGACCCTTGCGCCGCTGAATTACGCTCCCGGCGAAGACTTGCTCTTCGCCGAGCATTTCGACAACTGCGTCTGGGGGTGCGACTACGCTGCGGAAACGGGCGGTTACGGTGTCGGGGCCGGCAGTTCCGTGCCGTCGCCGGCCACATCGGTTGGGACCGAGGCGGCCTATGTCGCCAAAGGGGCCGGAACGCCCGGCAGCGCGCTTTTCGAGACCTCGGACTATAATTCCGCGCCTGCCGCAAGCGCGACGCTCGCCGTGCGCCGCGACTACCTGCGCAACCGTGGACTCTACGACTGGCAGCGGCTCTTTTACGCCGCGGAATATCGCGGCTGCCTGTGCGGCGGCGACGTCGGCGGTTACGGCAACCGGGGCATCCTGATGACGCCCCGCATGGCCGCCGCCGGCGAACCGTGCTGCGCCGAACTGTCGTTCCGCATCTGCCTCGAACGCGGCATGGAGAGCGATGTGGCCTGCATGGCCGAGTCGGGCGTGTTGCTGGGGTGCGAGGTCGACGGCATGCCGGTCGATGTCGATGTCGCGACGGGGACCGACATTTCGCAGTCGGTGCAGGGCGTCACCCGTACGGCCGTCCTGCTGCGCGCCGCGAAGCTGACGTCCGGCGTGTGGCACCAGGTGCGGATGTCGTTCGGGGCCGTGGCTGCCGGAAGTGCGTTCCGCTTCATGCCCACGGTGATCCGCGACGTCAAAAACTGCTTCTGGATCGACGACGTGGAGGTTCGCCGCACGGGCCGCTACGCCCATGCGGGCGATTGCGTCACGGTCGAACCCACGACCGAACTCGCCGCCGCGGGTGAAGATGTCTCGCGCCTGCGTCTGCGTCCGAGCGCCGTGCTCTCGATGGCCAACGAGACGACCTACACCGTCACGCCGGGTTACGGCATGACGTGGATCTGCCCCAGCCTCTCGTCCGACGAGTCGGTCTGGACGCGGGACATCGCCTTCGCCGAAAAGCAGCTCGCCGCCAACGGCTGCAAGGTGTGGTGCATCCACCTGCCCTACGGATCGACGACCGCCGCGCGCAACCGCGATCTCTGCGCCGCGGGCGCCGATCGTGCCGCCTCGGTGGCCTTCTTCACGCGGGCGATCCGCGCCGTCGCACCCCTGAAGCCGAAAAACGTGCTGGTTCACTGCAACCAGACCCTCGCCTTCAGCGACGGCAGTTCGGCCGCGAGCCTCGCGCTGTCGCTGCACGAGTTGCAGACGGTCGCCGACGAGATCGGGGCGCACGTCTGTGTCGAGAACATGTCCTACGGCGTGGGCGCCGATGCCGCGGTGCTCGCCGCGGCCGTCGACGAGGCCAATGCGCTGGGCAGCCACCGGTACGAAGTCCGCATCGCTTTCGACACGGGCCACGCCAACCTCTATCTCACGCGCGAACAGCCCGGAAAGACCGTCGTCGACTGGCTCCGTACCGCCGGTGCGCGCATCGGCCAGCTGCACATTCACGGCAACCGCGGCTGGAACGGACGGATCAACGACGACCACCTGATGCCGGGCTACGCCGGGCGGCTGGGCTATGCCGACGCCATCGGGCGGGCGGGGCTGTGGGGCGAGTTCTACCATACGCTGCTTGCCGAATGCCGCTACCGGGGTCCCTTCACCTACGAGATTTCCACCCGCACGTTCGGCACGGTCGCGGGGGAGGAGCGCAGCGACAACGTTTCGGCTCCGTGGACCATTGCGCATAACTACGACACTTACCTGTATCCCGCCTTCCGGGAGTACGCCAACCGAAAATGAACGCCATGAAAAAACTGATTTGTCTGCTGCTGATGCTCTGTGCGGGCACGGCGGCCTTCGCGTGGGGCGGGCGTGAACACCGCCTGATCGCCTATATCGCCGAAGCGCACCTCACGCCCCGCACCCGGCAGGTGCTCGATCGTTACCTCGATCAGTCGATCGTCGAGTATTCGACCTGGATGGACCGCTACCGCACGGCCCCCGGTTACGAGATCACGACCTACTGGCACATGGTCACCATCGACAAGGACGGCAGCGTGCCGCCCGAACCCCTGCGTCCCAACGGCGACGGCGACGCCGTGCGCCAGCTCACGCGCGCCATCGAACGGCTGCGCAACTACCGTGAACTCTCCGATTCGACGGTCAACGTCAATCTCAAGTACGTCATCCACCTCGTGGGCGAGATGCACTGCCCGGGGCACATCTATTTCGCCGATCTGCCGGGCGGCATGGACGCCCCGCGGCACTACGACTTCTTTCTCCTGAAATACAAGGGTAAGGAGGTGACCTACCACTGGGTTTGGGACGGTTCGGTTTCGCGCCAGTATCCCGACTGGACCGAGGAGGATTTCCGCCGCGAACTGGACAAGTGGCCCGCCGAAAAGCAGCGTGCCGTGGGCGAGGGCACACCTGCGGACTGGGCGCTGGAGTGCGCCCGCAGCTGCCGCGTGGTTTACGACTGGGCCAAGCCCGGCGACGACATCGACGAGGGTTTTCTGCGGGAACACGGCGCCCTGCCCGTCGACCAGGCCCTGCGCGGGGCCTACCGGCTGGCGCGCGTCCTCAACGATTTGTTCGACAACTAAAACCTACCGATTATGAAACATACGATTCGAACGGCAATGTCCGCCCTGCTCTGCCTTGCCGCCGTCGCGGGCGTGCGGGCCGACGATTTCGCGGCGCTGCGGGCCGAGGCTGCGGGCCGCACGGTGCGACTGGCTCCCGGTACGCAGCTCGAAGCCCTTGTCGTCAGCGACTACCGCTCGCAGAACATGGAGCTCAACCCCAATGTCTCCTGGGACAAGGTGGATCTCGGCGAGAATCTCCGCACGGCCTATGTCGAAAGCCCGGACGGCCGTTACGGCTTCAGGCTGCGTTTCGCCGGCATCTACGAAAACCGCCTCGAACGGGGCGACCGCGTGCGGCTCGACCTGGGCGGCTGTTCGCTGACCGGGGAGACGGACCCCGAACGCTACACGGTCGACGGTCTGTGCGCCGCGAACGTCGAGGTGCTCGAACGCGGCGTCGCACTGCCCGCGAAGGAGCGGCGCATCGCCGACCTGAAGGACGAGGACCTCTATACCTATGTGACGCTTGCCGGAACGGAGTTTTTGAGCAAGCAGGGATGCTATGCGAACGTATTCGAATCGTGCGTCCAGCGGTCGCGGCTCAACGCTTTCGATCAGCCGTCGCGCCGCACCGACGGGTGGGCGTCGCTGCTCAAGGATGCCGACAACGGTTCGATTTACATGCTCGTCAATACCAAATGCGCGTGGCGGCGCGACGGCCGCGGCGTTCCGCACGGCGTCGGAGCCGTCTCGGGCGTCTTGGTCCATACTCCGATGCGTCGTTACGGAGGCGACATGGGACGTTATGCGATCCGTCCGCTCGACGAGCGCGACATCGCCATTCCGCGCGATACGGCCTCCTCCTATGTCGTGGTAGCCGAGTGGAACTGGGACCGCAATTACGACGGCGCCATCCGCTTCGAGAAGCAGGGCTACACGACCCGCTCCCCGAAGTCGGGCGTCGCGGGCGACCGTGTCCTTCCCGACGCGGGCGAGGGGTTTCTCTCGACGACCTCCGGGGCCAGGATGCGGCTCGATACGGAGTACGACACGCGCTATGCGCAGGACGGCGACGGCAAGGCCATGCGCGTCAACGCCGCCCTGCGGCTCGATTCCGACACCCGCGACTGGTTCCGGTTCGACAACCGCGGCCGCATGAGCGGTGCGGAAGCCATCGTCGTCGAGACTTCGACCGAAGGCGTCGAGGGGCGCGGCCTCTCGTTCGATTTCTCGTTCCTTGCGGGCAACCACGACATCAACCGTTCGTGGGGTTATCCCATGGAGTGGAAGGTCGAATATTCGGTCGACGGGCTGCCGTTCATAGATGCCGGACGTATTTTCGTACTGCGGCCGGTCGTTTACAACGACGCCGTGATCAAAGACCTCGGCCTGCGCCGCCTTTCGTACGACGCCGCGTTGGGATTCACCGAGTACAGCGTGCCGCTTCCGGTTTCGCTGCTCGGGCACAAACGGCTCACCGTGCGGTTGACGCCCGCTTCGGCCGTCATGGCCACGATTCCCGAGAATCCGGCCGACGACTCGGCCGGCGGGGTCGTCACGGCCGATTTCCGCCAGCCCTTCGTGCTGCGGCTGGGGCGGGTGGCCGTCCGGGCGCTCCGATGACGAAAAAGCCCGCTGCGTGAGCAGCGGGCTTTTTTTATGAGCGGGACTTTACAGCGCTTCGGCGACGACGTAGGTGCTGCCGCCGATAAAGATCATGTCCTCGGGGGCGGCCAGCTCTTTGGCCCGGGCCACGGCGGCCGTCACCTCTTCCACCGCCTCGCCGCGGAGTCCGTAGATTGCGGCTTTCGCGGTCAGTTCGGCGGCCGGGAGGGCGCGCTCGGAGTGGGCCTGCGTGAAGATGTAGTGGGCGTCGCGCGGCAGCAGGGGCAGGATGTGCGCCAGATCCTTGTCGCGTACGAAGCCGATCACGCAGTAGAGTTCCCGGTGGGGCGTGGCTTTCAGCTGGTCGGCGACGTAGGCGATGCCGTGGGCGTTGTGGCCCGTGTCGCAGACCGTGAGCGGCGATTCAGCCAGCGTCTGCCAGCGTCCCATCAGGGCCGTGTTGGCCGCGGCGCAGCGCATGCCTTCGAGATAGGCGCGGCGCGAAATGGTGAGCGGCGTCTCCTCGTGCAGGAAGTCGACCGCCGCCGAGGCGGTCACGATGTTGCGGCTCTGGTAGTTGCCCTGCAGGTCGAGCGACACGTCGAACGCCCTTCCGTCGCGCGAGCGGTGGAGTCGGAAACTCTGGCCCGTGCCCTTCATGTGGTGTTCCTCGCACGAGAATTCCTGTTCGGCGTAGATCACCCGTGACTTGTTGGCCGCGGCGGCCTGTTCGATAACCCCGTTGTAACGCGCGTCGGCCTCGCCGATGATCACCGGGATGCTTTTTTTGATGATTCCGGCCTTTTCCGCGGCGATCTTCGGCAGCGTGTCGCCCAGCAGGGAGGTGTGTTCCAGTCCGATGTTGGTGATGACGCTCAATATCGGCACGATGATGTTCGTGGCGTCGAGCCGTCCCCCGAGTCCCGTTTCGATCACCGCCACCTCGACGTCGCTTTGGGCGAAGTAGTCGAAGGCCATTGCGGCGGTCATCTCGAAGAACGACAGTTCCAGTTCGACCATCTTGTCGTGGTGCTTGTCCACGAAGTTCACCACCTTCTGCTTGGGGATCATCTCGCCGTCGACGCGGATGCGTTCGCGGAAGTCCTGCAGGTGGGGCGAGGTGAACAGTCCCGTGCGGTATCCGGCCTGCTGGAGCACCGAGGCGATGATGTGCGCCACGGAGCCTTTGCCGTTGGTTCCGGCGACGTGGATCGTGAAGAAGTTGCGCTGGGGGTTTCCGATGTGGCGGCAGAATGCGGTGATGCGCTCCAATCCCGGTTTGTAAGCCGTCGCGCCCTGGGTTTCGAAGACGGGAAGCGACTGAAAGAGGAATTCGAGTGTCTGGGTGTAATTCATATCAGCAAGGGGTTTATTTGACGAGGTGGTTCCTGCGTTTGTAGCGGTAGGCCACGTAGTAGAGCACCGACAGCAGCAGGATGTATTCGGAGATGCGGGCCAGGCAGTCGCCGTAGCGGGTGTAGAAGGTGAGTTCCGAGTTGAGCGGTACCTCGGCGGTGATCACGCCGCGCTGCTCCCAGCCGAGCGTCTGGCCCACGTCGCCGCGGGCCGAGATGAAGCCCGATTTCCCGGTGTTGGCCGAGCGGGCGATGGCGCGGCGGTGTTCGACGGCCCGCAGGCGCGAGATCGAGAACAGGTGTTTGTAACCGGGCGTGTCGCCCCACCAGCCGTCGTTCGACGAGATCAGCAGGGCTCTGGCTCCCTCGCGTACGAATCCGCCGTAGAAGTTGCCGTAGAGCCCTTCGTAGCAGATCGGGGTTCCCACGCTCACGCCGTTATGAACGAATGCCGGACCCGGTTCCCCCACGCCGAGTTGCCCCACCGTGCCGCCCAGGTCCATGACCAGGAATTTCATCGCGTCGAAGACCCACGTCGGGGTGTTTTCGACGCCGATCACCAGCCGGCCTTTGTGGTGCAGCTGCATGCGGCCCGCGGAGTCCAGCCCCACGGCCGTGTTGAAGCGGTCGTAATAGCCGTCGCCGAAACGTTCCGGGCGGGCCGTCTCGGTCTGCGCCCCGGCCGGGTAGCGGCGAATGGTGCCGGCTCCGGTGATGAGCAGGGCTTCGGGATGCCGGCTGCGGAGCGAGTCGGTCAGCTCCTGCCAGAATGCGCCCGGTTCGCCCGCCGAATAGAAATCGCTCAATCCGGGTTCCAGGTAGTCGCCCGGCACTGCGGTCTCGGGCAGCAGGATGAACTGCGCGCCGGCGGGGACCTCCGCCATGAGGTCCGCGATGTTGCGCTCCTGCCGTTGGGTGTCGCCGTGGAATTTGTCGTAACAGTCCACGTTGGGCTGGATGACGCTCACTCGTGCCGTCCCCTCGTCGGGCTGCTCCCAGCTCTGCCAGATGCACAGCGACGCGATCATCGGCAGCGCGACGGAGCAGGCTGCCGCCGCCCACCGGCGCGTGTTGCGGCGGGCTTGCAAGGCTTCGAAAATCAGTATGTTGGAGAGCAACACCCACAGCGTGCCGCCGAAAACGCCCGTGTATTCGTACCACTGCACGGCCCAGACTTCGTGCGAGAAGCCGTTGCCCAGGATGAGCCACGGCCACGAGAAGTCGCCTACGGTGTACCAGTATTCCGTCGTGATCCACGCCGTGACGAGCGTGACGTAGGCCAACGCCTTGGGGGCTTTTTTCGAAACGGTGTGGAAGAGCATGAAGGCGATCATGTTCATCGTCGTCGATGCGAGCGTGGCGGCCGGGGGGCCTACGGGCGTGGCGTACCAGATCCACCAGATCGTCAGGGCGTTCCACAGCACGAACGCGAGCGTCGCCCAGCCGAACATGCCCCACCACGAGCGGCGCGTGTCGTCGTACGACGCGCTCACCCACAGCAGCGGGACGAACCCGATCAGGAGCGTCATGCCCGTCATGCCGAGCCACCCCGGCGAGAGCAGGATGGCCGATAGGATTACCGCCGCGAATCTACGAAACATGAAATGAGATTTTTACGACGGCAAAAGTAGTCAAATGGGCGCAGATTTCAAAATATTTCATACTTTTGTAACGAAACTAACCAATCTGTCATACTAATGAAGAAATTGCTCATTTTACTGGCTGCCCTTGGAGGCATTTTCCTGTTTTCCGGTTGCGAATCGAAAGGATGGAAGACGGTCGACGGCGTGATCGTCTTCGATACGCCCGCGCGCGAACCGGGCCAGAAATCGGTGCTGGGACTCAAAACCGCGCCGATGGAGACGGTCCGTGTGGGCTTCATCGGGCTGGGCATGCGCGGCCCCGGGGCCGTGGAACGCTTCACGCACCTCGACGGCGTCGAGATCAAAGCCCTGTGCGACCTTTATCCCGAGCGCGTGGACAGCGCGCAGGCGATTCTCGTGCGCCGCGGATTTCCCGAGGCGGCTCCGTACAGCGGCGAGGAGGGCTGGAAACAGCTTTGCGAGCGTGACGACATCGACCTGGTGTACATCGTGACCTCGTGGCAGCTGCACGTCCCGATGGCCGTTTACGCCATGGAGCACGGCAAGCACGTCGCTGTCGAAGTTCCCGCTGCCACGTCGCTCGAAGAGTGCTGGCAACTGGTGAACACCGCCGAGAAGACGCAGCGGCACTGCATGATGCTCGAAAACTGCGTTTACGATTTCTTCGAGCTGACGACGCTCAACATGGCCCGGCAGGGACTGTTCGGGGACATTCTCCATGTCGAAGGTGCGTATATCCACGACCTCGACGCTTTCTGGGACTACTATCAGGACAGCTGGCGTCTGAAATTCAACCGGGATCACCGCGGCGACGTCTACGCCACGCACGGCCTCGGTCCCGCCTGCCAGCTGCTGGACATCCACCGCGGCGACAAGATGAACTGCCTGGTGGCGATGGACACCCGCTCGGTCAACGGGCTGAAACTCGCCCGCGAGAAGCTGGGCGCTGAAGAATTCGCCAACGCCGATCATACGACGACGCTGATCAAGACCGAGAAGGGCCGCACGATCCTGCTCGAACACAATGTCTACACGCCCCGTCCGTACAGCCGCATGTACCAGCTGACCGGCACGAAGGGATTCGCCAACAAATACCCCGTTCAGGGCTATGCCTTCAACCCCGACCAGCTTGCGGATTCGGGCGTGCCCGACCACGAGAACCTGAACGCCCACCGTTTCGTGTCGAAGGAGGTGCGTGAGGCGCTGATGGCGCGGTACAAGGACCCGATCGTCCTCGACATCGAGGCCAAGGCCCGCGAGGTCGGCGGTCACGGCGGCATGGATTTCATCATGGACTACCGGCTGGTCTATTGCCTGCAACATGGCCTGCCGCTGGATCAGGATGTCTACGATGCGGCCGAATGGTCGTGCATCGGCGCCCTTACGGCGATGTCGCTCGAACACAACAGCGTCCCGGTGGCCGTTCCCGACTTCACGCGCGGCGACTGGAACAAGACCGACGGTTACCGGCACGCGATGCTGGTGCAGTGATCCGGAGACCGTATGGACGAAAAGACGGCCCGGTCAACCGGGATTGACGCTGCGGGCGCAGGAATGTGAAAAGCGGCGGACCTCTGTGGAGCGGGATTAAAATGATGTAACGACCTAATAAATCAGGTCGTTACATTTTTGTATAGGATAATAGGTAACGAAAAAGTAACGGTTTATTTTCAACTTGTTGCGCTCAAATACCGCATTTCAAATAACCTATTGCAAGATACGAAAAATTTTTGGAATTGGCAAATAGTCAAGAGTTGTTAGATGCAACCTGTTTCTTTTACAATTTCTGAAGTGTATTGTCCAAAATCGAACCTCCGTATTTGTGATTTTTGTTATATGTTTTATGATTACTATTACCACTTTAGAATGCATATTTGAATATAAACTGAGTTCCTTTCTCCTGTACAGATTCCTGTTCCAAGAAAAAAGAGTTCAGACGTATCTTGTTTTCTTGAAGGATATGTCTGGGAATCTTCCTGATAGATATTGGCCGTGTATTTAATGACGGTCTTTTTATAAAAAAAATCGATGAACAGATTCATTGTCAGTATCTATAATAAGTTTTCTCAGCTCATCAATTTTTGCGTGAAGCTGTTTCTGCTGTTTAGAATCTGGAAACGCAACTCCTTCTAAGATCCAGCATCCGGTATATATACTTGCTTAGGATGAGTGGTCTTTGATTATTCTATAATTATAAACCTGTTGGTTGAATTAGATTAGTGAATATTTTATCAGCCCAATCGGACGAAGATTAACGAAATTGCCCTATTGCATAAACGTCATAGCTGCGATTTTGCCTGCCATACGGGTAAAGAGACCGCAGGATTGCTTTGCATAGTTTCGTATCATCATGAGATTGTCGTTGAGTTGGGAGAATATTGTTTCTATACGCTTGCGGAATCTCTTGTATGTCCGGGATGGCGGACGCCAGTTTTTCTGATTCAGCCGATACGGGACTTCAAGAGTTATATTAGCTGTCTCAAAGAGGTTTTTCTGAACCTCGGCACTGAGATAACCTTTGTCTCCAAGCATCATACAGTCATGATATTCCCAACGCACATCATTGAGGTAATGGATGTCATGTACGCTTGCCGCAGTCATGTCATAGGAATGTATCACACCTCGTATCCCGCACACAGCATGGAGTTTATAACCGTAATAGTGCAGACCTTGCGAGGCGCAGTATCCCCAATCCGGAGCGGCCTCCGCGTTGTCTCGGCCCATGACACAACGTTTCGCCCTTGCGTTCTGGCAGACCTTTACCGGCTTGGAATCAATGCAGAACACGTCCTCAGATCCGTCAA
>OGKW01000544.1_pt1 | contig 31837 bp, 18 predicted proteins | sample 1572601 | NCBI WGS metagenome assembly OGKW01 (sample SAMEA2581875, study PRJEB24529) | metagenome | biome: Human gut stool | place: China | collected 2011
AAGCAAAAAGCACAGGTTCTTGGCCTGTGCTTTTATGAGGATAACGGGTAATCCTATTTTGGATAAACTAAACCGCAGGGGAATTATCATTCTTCGAGTGGTAAAATAGTCCCAAAATCTTTCCAACCCTTAGCCGTTCTATACAAATTAATACTTTCGGCTGGGACATACAAATTACACGCATAAATTGGTGTATCTTCAAATGTTGTACTATACTGAATAGTTAGAGGAATTAGCTTTTTACAAATGAATGTTTGCAAACGAGGGCATTTTCTAAATGCATATTGTGGAAGTCTAGTGCCTATCCAGTTTTCCGGGATAACTACAGTCTTTAAATAAGGACAATTACTAAAATAATAACCATCAGTGTTACCGGGAAAATCGGCTGAATTTTCCGGAAACTCTATTTGCTCAATATGTGTACCATTTAGATTTGGTATAGTACGACAATTATAACCCTCTTCAAATGTAATCGACTTTAAGCAATCACATGTGTAACCATATAGCTCAGTAATAGTTTTTGGTAAATATAAATGATAATAATCCCAATCCGGTATAGATGCTATCGTAGAAAGATTACTAATAACCAATTTTTGGATAGGCCTATTTATGCCTGGATAGCCACCGACATGTTCTTGGCGTCCGTTTATAGTTAATTCTTGAATATTCTCACAATACCAGAATGCATAGCTATTTATTTTACTAACCATAGGTGCATAAACTTCTTCTAAATTGAAACACCCATAAAAGGAATATTCACCAATCTCCGCACATGAGTTTGGTAAAATTATCTTTCTTAGGGATAGTTTACCATGCGAACGTCCTGGGTAACAAAATGCGTCCTCGGGTAAAATGGTAATATCCGTTTCAGTCAAGTCCAATACCTCCAATACCATCAATTGGTTTCGTATTGTTTTTATATCTTCCTCATTTATAAAGCCCATCACTTTTAATTGGATGACGCTTCTTTTTTGCTCAATTGTCAAAAGAGAGCTTAAAGTTCCTGGAGTAGTTACATTTACGATTAACTCCTTGTCGGTAACGAAAGGCAATTTTATAACGGTCGATTCCGCATCGTTTAGAATGAAGCAAACAAAGCCATCTTCAATGGACACTCCCTTGAAAAAATTATCTCCATCCGTTCCATTAAGTCCGCTGTCTGCTGTAGCTTTTCCAAGTTGTGTCCATGTTTGCTTATTATCATAAGAGATGAACCAGTATCCATTTTCGATTTTGAATTGCGGAGTGATGCCGTTGATACCATCAACTCCATCATTACCATCTGTTCCCGGTTGCCCATCTGCACCATCGGTTCCCTCGGCTTTTACTTTCTTTCCATCGTCAAGGAGCCAGTCGCCATTTACTGTCCAGTAATAGATACCATCCGTGTCCTTTTTGACACTAATAGTTGGAGTAACTCCATCTGTACCATGTTGTCCGTCTTTGCCATCCTCACCATCCGTTCCATTTTTGCCATGATAGATAGTTATCGTTTTACCGGTAGAGAAAGTTATTAGGTACCCCGTTCCATCGGTCAAGGAAGAAACACTTTTGATAGTTTCGCTATTCTGTAAAGCAGTGACAATTTCCTGCAAAGAGGAAATGTTGGTATTCATTTGTTTGCAAAGTTCTTCGAGCTTGGCTACCCGGTCTTCCAGACCATTTATGCTGTTCCATAATTTGGAATCATCGTAATCATCGCTACAACTCATCAATATAATTGATGATAAAAATACTAATATCTTTTTCATACCTATCTATTATTCATTATTATCTATTACTGCACAAATAAAATCTGCTACTAACTTAGTGTGAATATTTACTTCATAATTCACCCCGTGCTGTTTAGGTGGATTATCAGCAATGAATCTTTGATAATCAGGGATTAACTTTAATTCTTCTAACTCTTTATCCGTCAAAAAAGAACCTGAGGACAAAAAATTACGAACAAACCATTTGGCATTTTCCTTTGAATTTTGCATAACAACGACCTATTTTCCCCAGCCAACTCCAAATCGAGGGATTAAAAAAAGAAAGTGTGGAGTTGTTAGTTTATCTGGTAGGAGGCTCTGGTAAGCCCAAGTACAAATAAACAATACCCCACACTTGAGCAGTATATCAAGGATGATATATCTACACAAGTGATGAGTGTTTGTATTGCTTATCCTTTGTACTTTGAAATTTACCAGATTCCCTACCAAGGATAAAAGCTAAACACTTTCATCAATCAATATGTCGCTACCCAGCGGATAGCATCACAAAGTTAGAAAATGTTTTTTAAATACAACGACTCAACGGGGTATTGTAACAACAAATTTCGGTTTAAAGTTTCAGAAAATCAATATTGATCTTAGAAATTGTTTACTCTTTCTTGCGGGGGTCTGCTCTTATGTAGGCCACAAGGACAAATATAATTCCTCCAACAAGTGTCAAATACAAATCTTTCATAATAATTCAGTACTCTAAAATAGTGCATAATCGGCACGTCTCACAATGATAGCTGAGTGCACCAAATAAAAAGAGAGGCATGGATTGCTCCACACCTCTCCAATTATAATCTCTTGGGATATTATCCCCGGATGATTTTCAGATAGTACGTCAGACTTTGAATTACCACATCTTCGATAAACTCCACAAAAGCCGAGTTATCTCCCGAGGATGCCTCCTCCAAAGTCTCATAGTAGCGTCGCCTTGTCTCATTGTCACCCTTGATATTGGCAATGGGATAACCGTGTTGCATCAATATCAGATTCATCAATAGACGGGCTGTCCTGCCATTCCCGTCAATAAAGGGATGAACAGACACCAGTTTCTCGTGCATCTGAGCGGCCAATACAACAGGGTGCATGGAATCCTTGTTTGCCTCGTACCATTGAAACAACTCGTCCATTTGGGGCTGTAACAGGTAAGGCTGGGGAGGAATATGCTTGCTGCCGCTGATAATGACAGGTACACGGCGGTATTTCCCCGCATTGTCCTTGTTTATGCTGTGCAGGACTATGGCATGAATATCCAAAAGCACACGTTCCGAGATCGGCTCTTTCTTCTGGGCTACGTCCTTAATAAAATCAATGGCCTCTTTATGGTTGATAGCCTCCAGATGCTCCCTTAACCCTTTGCCTGCAATGGTAATACCTTTGTTGACCACCATATCCGTTTCATGGAGGGTCAGGGTATTTCCCTCGATGCGGTTGCTGTCATAGGTATATTCAATCTCCAGGGCCCCTGTGATGCGGTAATTTTCATTGGCCCTGTATTGATTCAATTCACCTAAAAGGGTATCGATCTGTTGCAACTTGTCATTCATACTCACAAAAATACACAAATTTCAGACAAAAGGTAATTTCCGGTGCTCTTTTGGAGGGCTTGTACATCTATCTTTCTATTATATAAGAGAGATAGATGTACAACTCATGCGCAGATAGATTCTATTGTTATAAGCAACTAAGTGCGCGATCTCCAACTTTCATATCATAATGGATAATAGACAGCCCGCAGCACTTCCGGTAAGAAAATCTTTATAGCTGACTGGTTAGTTAATAACAGAGAGAGATTTCCGGGAAAAACCCAGCGCACTTACTTTTGAATTATTTAGAAAGTAAGTGCGGGATATTTCAAGATGTCGAGTTTTTTTGTTCCATTCCTCTATAAGGTGCAGTTTTGGAAAATCCGACAGCCTGTCCTATTCCACAAACCACCTGTACTCGCTCTCTCCATACAGAGCCTTGTTGATACCCTCAGCCAGCTGCGAGGCATTGAGAGCCCTGTCCAGAAAATTGTCGATGTAGGAGGACTTATTGGCCTCTGTCAGGAGGTTGTAGACCTTCCACATGGAAATCTCTCTGCTCTGTGCATCCACTCCAAAAGCCTCGTCTTGGTAATAAGCCCTTGCCACCAGATTGATCTGGGTGTCAGTCATCAGCAGTTGGGGCAGTCTCTTTTTATCCTCCTGGGGCAGGCATTGATAAAGCCGTGACTTGCCCAAAAACTGAGCGAACTGATGCTCTGTCATGGAGGAGTTCACGAGGGTTTGCATCTGCCTTGTGTGTCTCTCGGGGTTATAGAGCTGAAACAGTTCCATGACAGCCTGAAAGAGGGCCTGTGTATTCATCACCTTGATCTCACTCTTGTAGCCGTCCGTGGAGACACACATATTACAGCAGACCCTATTCTGAAAGCCCACAAAGACCTTGAATTTCTCCGCAGATTTCTTGTTGTAGAGGTTTTCATGGTTGTAGGCCCTTACTCCTCCTACTGTCAGCTTTAAGGGGTTTCCGTCGATGTCCTCGTGGATAGTAGGGATTTCAAAGCAGAACATCATCCGCTCATAGTAGATGGTCTTGTCTGTCTCCAAAAGCTGATTCACGGGTTTGTGGATAGCCTCGGGGATTCTGCCTTTGATGATATGACTTACCCGGACAGAGGGGCTGTCGATGGTTTCTCCCCGGAAGAACTGCTGAGCCGCTTCGTGGACTGTCTCCACAAAGGCAGGGTGTGAAATGGTTACCTCGTTATCCTTGGAAAAAACCGGGACCACACAATCACTTTGCAGGTGGCGGAGTGAAACCTCTTTGGTATTGGCCTCTATAAAGGGTGTGGCCTTATCCGTCCTGAGCGGCTGTGTAATGGTAAGAGGATGCTGTGTCGGCAGAGGAATGATCTCTTGCCTAACGGGATGGAGTTGGAGCGCTGTTTCCATAGTTTTGAGGGGTTTGGGGGTGAATGATGTTTGATTGGGGATTGAGGTTGCACCAATTCAGGATGGCTTGGCCTACTTTGGGAGTGATGGTGAATTCGGGACGGCCCATGAACAGACCTGTTCTGTCTTTGGAAGCCTGCACATGGTGTTTGAGGTCTATATCCAGGACGACGGTGAATTCATAATCCATGCCATCCCTTTGCATGGCTTTAAGGCCCACTTTCTCCGGGACCATCTTACCGTTCTTTTCATTGAGCACATAATCCTGCTTGGTGCGCATGGTACAGATAATATGCACGGGAGATTGGAGGATTTTCTGCACAAAGGCATTCTGACGGGGTGTGACCTTGGCCCAGTTTGCAAAGGAGTTGCCTTGCAGTCCTGCATGGAAATCCAGCAGGTAGTCCCAGCATTGGGAGATACTGTCCACGATGATTACCTCCATGCCTGCATTTTCACAGAGGGTGATGGCTTCGATGTAATTCTCCGGGGAATAATCACCGCCGAGGGAAACCACATTGTAGGTCCCGAGGTGAGCATAGAGATCGGCAGAGCCATTTTCTGAATCTATGACAGCAATTTTAGACCAGTCCGAGGTCATGCCATAGGCTAACAGGAGGGCTGAGTAGGTTTTGCCCGAACCTGCACAGCCTTGGAGGGCCAGTTTGATTTTGGCCTGCTTTCTTGTAGAAGGGCGAATGTGTAACATAAAAGTTGTTTTAATTTGAATTAAATATTATATTTGAAAAGTTTACATCTAAAATTCTTATTAATATGTTTGTTTCTGCAATAGAAGAGGCTAAGGAATTTACCAGGCCAATACACTCAATTATGAGGTGCTATAAAAGCACAGAAATTATTCCTGCAGCAGCAACTTTATTCATTCTTAATGAGGATGGATATGCTTTGACATGCAAACATGTTGTAGAGGGGCTTATTGCACCTGCAGATGAGATCAATGCAAAATACGCATCCTATAAGGCAAGGATTAATGAAGTTCCATTAGGGGCAAAACGGACAAAGAAGATTTCAGATATAGCAAAAAAATTTGGATACACATCTGAAAATATAATTGAAATCTATAATCACCTTATAGATTGTGTAGATAGATTTTCAGAGTTGAAATGGATATGTCATCCCGTTTATGATCTTGCTATACTCAAATTTAATGGATTCAATGAATTATATTGTAAAAAATTTCCTATTTTCTTAAAACAAACTAATCAGATTCAACAAGGAAAATTTTTATGTCGATTGGGGTATCCATTTCCAGAATTTACGAACTACACATACAATAGAGAAACTGACGCTATTGAATGGTCTGACTTTGGAATTTCAGAATCTCCGAGATTCCCTATTGAAGGAATGGTGACTCGCTTTGTTAAGGATGAAGAACGAAATTTTGGTATTGAACTAAGTACTCCTGGATTAAAAGGTCAAAGTGGAGGACCTCTATTTGATGAAAACGGAATTATATATGGGATGCAATATCAAACTATATTTGAGTATTTGGGTTTTGATGTAGTAGATAAAACGGAACTTATTAATAATCGCAAAAAGAAAATATCAAATTATCCTTATATTCATTTAGGTCGATGTATTCACGTTGATGTTATAAAAGATTTTTTACGCGAACATAATGTAAAATTTAATGAACAATAAAACAGGCAGAAAGCCCGAAAGCCTCCTGCCTGTCCTGAGAATCCCTAATCAGTCTAAAACACAGCCAATGTAGGTGCTCCTCCCTCGCCCCGCTGATGGAGCATCATAAACATCTCTCCTGTCTCGGCATTGCACACCTGAGACACCACCGGGTCTGTCAGCTGTCCTGTCTCTACTTTCCGACTGCAAGGGCCTGTTTCAAAGCCATAGACAAAGAAAACCTTGCCCGTGTGGGGATTCTGTTTTACCTCCAGTTTCTCAACTCCCTGCTGGGCTTTGAACTGGGCTACCTCCCACGTCTCAATAAATTTCAGATTGCTTTCCATACCACAAATATTAGATTAAATTGTTGTGGCGGGGGACCATCCCCACGCCGAGTGCAGGGAGAGGTCATGTGGTGATTAGGGCAAACATGTGCGGATAAAACTGAAAAAAATAAAAAATAAAATAGTTAGAACTTAGGGGGCAGGAAATAATGTCTTGTTAAGAATAATGTGGGTCAACTATAACAGATTCATTTACTAAAAAAACAGGGCAGGAGTTGGATACTCCCGCCCTTATGCGCACTTAGTTTTATAATTATATAATGGTTTATCTGAGCAATTCCGATAAAGGATAAATAGCATTTTAGGTGTGTCATGCTCAAACGGTTCTTTCCCATGTAACCACTCTTTATAATTCTGATGCCCTAACCAATCACATGTCAGCATTAAAGAATCGGGATAATTTTCAAATTGAGGGTTCTGCGGATAATCACCAGCAAACCCTATATAGCCTTTAACCTGCAAAGATTTTAAGTGCTTGTAGTAAGCTGTTCTTGAAATACCCAATCTCTTAATGGCTTCTGTTGCAGATAGTCCCATATTGAATGAATTATTAAACCCTATGCAATAGAGAGCGATCATAAAACCCTTTTCTTCGGATGAGAGCCTATTATCTTCTAATACTTCTCTGTGGATAATCCTAAATTGTTCAGTAATATGCGGCAAAATATATCTTTTGCGCCTGTTGCCGTTTCTTACAAATTCTTCAATGGTACAGAGACCGCTATTTTTCAGCCTTTTGGCAAAATGATCTTTTATGTAACCCAGGGATTTTCCCGTAAAGTCAGCTAATTGCTCATAGGTGACATCCGTTGTATTATCGTCATGTGTTGTCAGGCAGAGAGCTGTAAAAACATAAAGATCATTGAGATGCAGCTTCTCTGCTGCTCCAATAGGGATAACTGTATAATTTTTCATGGCATGCAAAAATGGTGTTTGTATTTTAGGCTGTTCTATATTACTTACCTTTATTATTTAGCTTAAATAGGTAAGTAATATAGATTCGCATAAAATGCGAACACACTTAAAAATGATACTTAATTTGGATTCTTGGAGAACCTAACCTCCTGAAAGACAATACAAAGATAAGTAAAATTTTTGGATTTTGCAAATATTTTGGCAGCTATTTTTCTGTAAATCAGTAATTTATAGCAAGAAATATTTCAGTAGATTTTCCTCAGTTCTCGGGATTCTCAGAGGACCGTGTTTTTTGAATCCCATCGGATTTTTACCCTTTATAAGGTAAATTTTAGGTCTCTCTACCAAGAATAGAGCTTTCAGCAGGCTTACTGATGCACGCTGTTTGATGGTCTTGTGAAGATGGTATTTTACTATTGGAGCAGTCAGCTCTTGTATTTCCGAGGCTTTATATTTTCTGCCGATCTTGAATACCCTGAGTAAATCCCGTTTGAATGGGTGCTTATCATCCAGAGCCCAGAATACAGCGGCATTTTGGAGGTTTTTAAAGGCCTTTTTATTACTATGCCGTATTTCCCATAGATGGTCAATAAGGGTGTTTGCATCTACATATTTTTGAAGAGAATAGAATCTGTTCACAAATGCTGAGCACCCTTTACGGGATTGAAAGGTTTGTTTTTCTCCTGCTGTCAGGAGTCGAGATTTAGTGATCTCTCGCACCTCATCGATTATTTCTGCAAGTAGCTTGTCAACAGTTGCTTGTAATTCTTCCTTGTTTACTTGTTCTATCTTTTCCTGTTGCTTAGACAGGGGGAGTGTTCCGTATCTATTCTCGAATGTAACCTTGTGCCCTTGCGCTTCCAAAGCCTGTTGCAAGTGGGTGATCGAACCATAGATGGTATTACTCAGCTTCTGACGTTCTACAAGGTAGTCAATGTTCATATAGGCAACCACATCCTTGCTGAAACTGTCTCTGCGAGTTAACTGGATAGGCCTCTCTCCAGAAATAGAAATCGCTCCTTTCTCCCGGATTGCAGTTTTAACTATCTCGAATAAGTCCAGTAAATCTTTATCCTGTTCTGCTAACTCGGAGGCTGATTTTTGTAGGTGAAGAAGAGCGTCAGCCTGTTTGAGCAGGGTGGCTTGGTAATCTCCGTCTGCATTCTGTCGCCACTTTTCACGGGTGTTGTAAATGATGGTGTCGCTCAATATCCCATTCGAGAATCTGCATCTTCCATGTATCTGCGTCAATTTATCCGGGGAAAGCATTTGATAGTTCTGCCGGGCGTTGGAAACTGTAATAAGGTGATAGTAGGCCTCAATGTCCACTCCTGCAAAATAGCAGCTTGTGATGAAATTGATTCTTTTAGGCAGCTTGTTCCCTTCGGCCAATTCCGCATAATATGTCCCGGCTTCCTCTACCGATGAATCACTACACAGAATAGCACAATCCTTTAGGTGTTCATCGGGCAGCAGTTTGATGATATTCCTGCAATGCCGGATAGAATTGTAGGCAATCACTATCTTTTCAGTCGGAGGTAAAAATTGTATCTGCTGTGATGTTAGCGCATCCAGATTATCCGTGTAATAGAGTTGTATCTTGCGTTTGGGAGCATTTTTCCATGATAAGTTGAATTTGCATTCCTGTTGCAACTGAGGATTGGAAAACTCCCTCATAGTTGCGGTTACAAGGCATCTGTTCTTGGGTGGAAATTCAAAGTAATGGTCTATAAGAGATTCCAAACGGGGCCTGTAATTACTCTCCGACTGAATCATGTCCACCTCGTCAATCATCAGAAAATAATCCTTATAGTGCTCTTTTCCGATGATCTGCAATAGTTTGTATAGACTGTCAGCCACTACAAGGAATTTCTTGTATACTACTTTATCGTCGGACAGATAACTTTGGATTTCTTTTATGCTCGTCGTATCTCTCTCGTCATTGATTTTTCCTCCGACATAAAGAAGTTTGGTCTTATTCCGCTGCCATTTGTTGTAGGCCAGAATCTTGGTCGGAAATACAATGATGGAATTTCTTTTTGAATCAATTTCCAATGAAGTTGCTCCAATACCTGCTACCTGCTTATCCACTATACCGTGAGGCATCTTATCCATATAAAAAGATAGCTTCAATTGTACACTATCGCTTCCAATAGGAATGGGGACAGGTGTTCCCTGTTCAAGGGCATTCATTATTTCATCCACATTGCCTGGAAAGCCTATCTCCAGGGAAAGGTCTGATAGCTGATTTATCTCCTGATCCATAAGAGTCTCCTTATCCTCAGCGGATAGTGATATCCACCCATCCGCTGAATCATGCAGGTCTTTATAAGTATTAGGAACAGATTGTTTGGTTGTAACTGTTGGTACAGAAAATCGAGGTGTTGTCGCTAAAATCTTCTTCTCCTCCTTTACTGGTGGTACGTTGATCTCGGCCTCATCCGGAAAATCCTGTAAAACAGAAAAATTTAAATTGGAAAGGTCTAAATTCCCATTTCCCATGATATCTGCAACCTCTGCTGCGATATCATCCATATCTTCCAAATCAATCATATCTGCTCACTTAACATTTCAATACAAAACCCATCTATCTGAGCAAATATAGCAAAAGTTAAAGGGAATATTGCCGTTCCCCTTAACTTTATACAAGATGTTGCATTGCCTCGTCAATCTGTTTATTCTCAAAGCTATCCAGATAAATCTGGGTAACTTTTTCAGAACTGTGTCCCAGAGAACTGCTGATAATAGAGGTTGCAACCCCAGCTCTTCTGAGGACTGTCGCGTAACTGTGCCTTGCTACATAAGTGGTCAGTTTATTTGGGATTTTCAATTCCTCGCCGATTTGTTTCAGAGCCTTGTTGGTTTTAGCAAGGGCTTTGTGAATCCGGTTGAATTTCTGCAACTCTGTTTTGTGACTGCTGTTAAGGATTGGAAATAGATACTCAGAAGCTGGATTCTGGTATCGTTGTATTATCTCCAATGCTTTAGGCATCAATTTGTAAGAGAGTAATTTCCCGGTTTTATGCCGCGTGTAATAGAGCCTCCCGCCTGCAATATTTTCCTGTTTCAGCCGAGCCATGTCGCCGAAATTGATTCCTGCTGTGTAGTAGCTGAAAAGAAAAATATCACGGGCCAATAGGATGTATTCTGTGTTGGTGCATTGTGGGGAGTAGTTTTCTATGAGAATAATGTGTTGTTTGGCAATAGCCCGTTTGTGGGTGGAGGTCCACAATTTACCTACCTTGAATTTGATGAATGGATTGGATTTAGGGCAGAATCTACCCTCTTCAACTGCCCTGTTATAAGTGGCTTTTAAGATGCTGAATTTAGTAGCTATGCTATTATTTCGATTGCCCCTATTTCTTAGAAATAGTTCAAAATCATTTAGGAATTGCGTATCTATCTCATCCAATCGAATAGGAGTGGATTTATATTGCCGAAGCAGAGATAGGGCCACTTTGTGTTTTGATGCAGAGTTATATTTCCCAAAGGCTTCCAATCGCTCAATAATTTGTTCCAAGCACTCATTCATCGTAGAAGCGGTAATTTCTATCTTTTTCTCATCGAGCAGGGTATTCAATATGAATTCTTTATCCAAACTGTCCAAAAGAATATGAACAATCCATTTAGGAACTGAAACTCGTGTCTCCCTATCCTCCATCCATATTTCCCTAACCCGCCCCCATGGCCCTGTATACATTTCATCCTCCATTTGATATAAAAAATTAAATGATCATCAGTAAATATAATAAAAGCCAAGGGGAAAACTTACTATTCCTCTTAACTTTATATAAGATGTTGCATCGCTTCATCCATCCGTTCATTTTCGAAACTGTCCAGATAGATTTGGGTCACTCGCTCAGAACTATGTCCGAGAGATTCGGAAATAATAGAGGTAGGAACTCCGGACCTTTTCAGCACCGTGGCAAAACTATGCCGAGCTACATAGGTTGTGAGTTTAATCGGTATTTTCAACTCCCTGCCTATCTCGGACAAAGCCCGGTTTACCTTGGTAATGACCTTGTGATGCCTGTTTAATTTTTGTTGGATCGTTTTATGTTCCTTTGAATAGATAGGGAACAGGTAAATGTTTCCGGAAGCATAACTTTCAATAATCTCCATAGCCCGGCTGTGAATAGGCAGACTCAACAATTTCCCGGTTTTCTGCCGCCTGTAAACCAATCTGCCATCCACAATGTTCTGCCGGGTGAGATTGGCCATGTCTGCGAAATTAATACCACCCATCAAATAGGAGAAGCTGAAAAGGTCAATGGCAAACCGGGTATAAAAATCCCGCCCCTCACATGGGAAATCCATAACGGCTTTCACCTCAGTCTTGGATATGGCCCGTTTTGGAGTTTCTGCGTGCAATTTACCCACTTTGTAACTCTTGAATGGGTACTGCTCCATCTTGGCATATCCACGCTCTATGGCCTGATTAAAGACCATTCTCAGGGTTCTGAACCGGACACCTATGGTATTCTCAGCCCTACCCTGCCTACGGAGCCACAATTCATAGCGTTTCAGCCATAAATGGTCGATGTCAGAAAAATAGACACTCAGGTGCTTATTGAATTTGAGCAACGACCGATAAACTTGCTCCACAGAGGTAGCATAACCTGTCCTGCGTTCATCCTGCAACTCCCGGATGATCTGTTCAAAGAGTTCTCCGACGGTCACGGCCTTCACAGGTTTGGAGATTTGTTCTTTAAGGGTTGTTGCGGTAAATTCCCTATTCTCGGATTTCAATTCCACAACCTTGCCTTTACACTCACATAATTTATTGGCAATCAGTTTCTCCAGATATTCCCTGTCAGGGCAATCCAATGTGGGCTGATTCCTGTCAAAATCCCAATACAGAGGTGCAACAGACACTCCAAGGCTGATATACTTGGTCTTGCGGTCTTTTGTAATGCGTATTCTTAAAGGAAATTCATTGTTTTTGAGAGGCTTGTATTTGAAGCATACCACCTCAATAGTTGTGCTCATGGGTAAAACACCGGGTAAAACAAACCCTGCTTTTCGCCTGTTTTACACCAAAAAGAAAGAGAGTCGTATTTCTACAACTCTCTGATTTTCAAGTGGTACCACCAGGAATCGAACCGGGGACACAAGGATTTTCAGTCCTTTGCTCTACCAACTGAGCTATGGCACCATCCGCGAAAAACGGGGTATTCCCTGTTATCGTGGTGCAAAGATAAGCAAAAAATTTAATACTGCAAATGCCTTATGCAATTTTGTCGGTAAATTTTTCCCGGCCTGGCAAAAAAACTACCGACCCGGAAATCAGAAAAAAGTCCGCTGCCCAAACGGACAGCGGACTTGACAGGCATGATACAGAGACGCTTAATTCGTTTTATTCTGGTTCGCCTCGCCGATTTCCGGGTTGGCAATCACGACGGAACGCGGCAGCTGGAACCGCATACCGGATTCGTTCTGCTCCCACATGGCTTTGTAAATGTGGTTGTTCGCAACGCCTGCCGCCGTCATCGCGGCATCGTCCCGACGATCAATCGGCATATTCAAACGCCGGCGGTCGAGCCACTCCAGAGCGCCCTCCATCCACATCTCGATACGTTTCTGAAGAATGATCTCCTCGACGACATCGTCGAGCGAAGCGGCCGTGATGTCATAACCCGGATCGCGGTAGGTCGTCACGTAATCCTTGAGCGTCTTCTTGGCCGCGGCGATGTTGCTGTGCGCCTCGGCTTCAGCCTTGATGAAGACGGCCTCTTCGGCGCGCATATAGATCAGATCGGTATTGTTCCAGTCGCCGTTGTAACTGCGGAACTTGACCGAAACGTACTCCGAACGCGCTTTCACGCCCGAAGCAAGCGTATTGGGCAGGTTGGAAGGCAGGAGGCAGGCATAACCGCTCGTCGCAGCGTCCGGGTCCGGATTGTCCGTCTTGTTGAGCCACCAGCCGCGACGCACGTCGGTCGGATTCAGACGCGCATAGAGGTAGGAGTGGATCGGACGCTCGGCCCACATACCCGCATAACCGCTCATGTAGGGGGCCATCTGCGAACACCAGGTAGCCCATGTCTGGCAGTTGTCGGCCGTCATCTTGAAGCCGAAGATCAGACTCGGAACGTTCTCGATACGGTTGAAGCCGCTGTTGTAGTTCTCCTTGGAGACGAGCGTGTATTTGGCCAGAATATCGTCGGCCAGCGAGACGGCTTTCCCCCAGTCCTCCATGACCAATGCGACACGGGCGCGCAGAATGGCGGCCACGCTGGCGTCGAAATCGGTCCGGGAACCGGTGTCGTCGTATCCGATCTCCTCGAAAATACGCAGCGCTTCGTCCAGGTCGTCGGTAATGCGTTTGTAGACCTGCTCCATCGTGGCGCGCGGCAGATTCTGGCCAAGGGTCTCCTCGGTGGCCAGAGGCACGCCCGGAAGGTCCTTGTTCGCCGCCGAGTAGGGATACTGGTACACGTTGATCAGGTGGTAGTAGCCGAACGCGCGGGAGGTCAGCGCACGGGCGCGGTAGGCCTTCATCGTCTCCGACTCGGCGGAAGCGTCGAGGGTAGCCGTCGCGAGAATCTCATTGGCCGTGGCGATCGGAATGTAGAACATGTTCCACACGTTGAAAGTCGGCGTATACTCCTCCTGCCAGTAGTCGTTGATATACATGTAAAGGTTCATGCTGTGTTGCAGCAGCAGGGTCATGTCCTGCCCGGTCATGCCGAACGCAAGTTCGAACCCTTTGAAACCGGTCAGCCACTGAAGATCGTTCTTGTAATAGGTGGCATAGTGGGTGTAAATGGACGCCTCGATACCCTGAAGCACCTTGTCCGGGTCCTCCTTGGCCACCTCGTCACGGGTCTCCGAAGAGACTTTTCCCGAAGGGTCCACGTCGAAGATATCGTCGCTGCAGGATACCGCAACTGCCGCGCTCATTAAAAATATCAGTATTTTTTTCATATCAATGTCGCTGCTTAGAAGTTAATATTGAGACCTACCGAAGTGGTGCGGATCGGCGAATAATACGTACCGTCCACGCTGTTCAAAGCGACCGTCGCGCCCTGACCGCCCATGCTCGTACGGGGATCGTAGCCCTTGCGCTTCGATGCGAAGAAGACGTTGTCGCAGGCGAAGTACACGCGAACGCTCTTGATGCCGATCTTGCTCATCCAGTTCGCCGGGAAGGTGTAGCCCAGCGTGATGTTGCGCAAGTTGAAGTAGGTTTTGCTGATCAGGAAACGATCCGACGAAGCGTTGATGTTCGAGTCGTTCGTGTTCCAGATCGGCGCCGAACCTTTCCCGGTCTCCGGATTCCAGGCGTCGGCATAGTTCTTCAGACGGTTCATCGGGAAATTCGCACTGCTGAACGCCGAGAAGTCGTAATCGTAGCCGTAGCCGCCGAACTGGAAGTTGGTCATAATCGTCAGGTCGAGGCTCTTCCAACGCAGCGTGGTGTTCAGGCCGCCCGTGAAATCGGGAAGCGCGCTCTTCTCCAGCAGGTACTGCGTGGCCTCGGTAGCATCGCCGGTCGTGACTTTCTCCACGCCCACAACGTTGCCCTCACCGTCCGTGAGATCCCGGTCCATATACCAGAGCGAGTTGCCCTTCTCATCCAGACCTGCGAACTGCCGCATCTCCCAGCGGTAGATGTCCTTGCCTTCGTAAATGCGCTGGTTGCCGTTGGGCATGCCCGAGACTTTGTACTCGTCGGGCAGGTTGAGCATCTTGTTGGCATAGGTGTAACCGTTGACCGACATGTCCCAGTACCAGTCCTTTTTCTGGATGAGCTTGACGTTCAGGTCGAATTCGAAGCCCGAGTTGCGCAGTTTGCCGACGTTGTACCAGTCGTAGGCGCGGCCCGTCGAAATATCCTTCGTACGCTTGAAGAGCAGACCGTCCGACACGCGGATGAAGTAGTCCATCGTCAGGTTGATGCGGTCGTTCAGCAGACCCACGTCCAGACCCAGATCGAACGTCTTCTGCTTCTCCCACGTCAGATCGGGATTGCCGTAGTAATAGATCTCCGTACCCAGCTTGCCTTCGGAAATGGTAACCGTATACTGGTCGGTATAGGGATAGTAGTTGGCCAGGTCCTCGTTACCCTGCGTACCGTACGTGGCGCGGAGTTTCAGCTCCGAAAGCCAGCTGTGCGTACTCTCCATGAACTTCTCGGCTCCGATGCGCCACGAAGCGCCGACGGACCAGAACGTGCCCCAGGGATTGTATTTGAAACGCGAGGTTCCGTCGCGGCGGATACCGCCCGAGAAATAATAACGGTTGTCGTAGTTGTACTCCAGTTTGCCGAAGAAACCCTGAATGCGCAGCACGTCCTGATAGCCGTTGATCGACCCCATCTCGCCGGCGTTGTTCAGCTGCGGATTCTTGGGATCGTAAATGTTCGTCTTCTCGACCTCGGCGTAATCGCGCACCCAGCTGTTGTACTCATGTCCGATCAGCGCATTGATATTGTGGCGTCCGACGGATTTTTTGTAATTGAGCATCTGGATCAGGTTCAGATCGTAAACGTCCGTAGACTTTTTGTTGATCCGGCCCTTGGAACCGCGTCCGTCGCCGATCGTGGGGTTATAGAACAGCAGTTCGTCGGAGGCGCGATAGCCCAGCGACATGCTCGAGGTGAAGGTGAAGTCGCGCAGGAAATAGATCTCCCCGTAAGCGCGGCCCTGCAAGTTGTTGCGTTTGATGTCGCGCGTGTCCATCTTCAGCGTGGCGATGATGTTCTGGCCCGAGGTTCCGGGACGGGTCGTCGTGCCGTCGGTCTGCCCCGTACCCAGGTCGTAGACCTTGTCGCCGTTTTCGTCATACTTGATTTTCCCCTCGGCATCGCGGGCGTAGACCGGAAAAACCGGCTCCCACGAACGCGCCGTGGCGAACGCCGACGAAGCGAGGCTGCTGCCCTCCAGAATGTTGTTCTGCACCGTGTGGGCATAGGAGAGGTTGGCGCCCACCTTGATCCACTTGCGGAGCTTGGTGTTGACGTTCACACGGGCGCTGTAACGCTCGAAATCCGATTCGATCACATAGGATTCGTCCTTGAGGTAACCCAGCGAGATGAAATAGTCGGACTTCTCGTTCCCGCCGCTGACCGAAACGTTCGTCTCGTTGCGGAATCCGGTCTTGAAGAGTTCGTCCTGCAGGCGCTCGCTGTACATGCGCCGGGCCGACGGGTCGAGTTTGCCGGTCGCAGGGTCGATCAGGTAGGTCGACGAATATTTGTAGGGGTTGTAATTTCCGTGTGCACCCAGCACCTCCTGCGAGGCATAGAGCGCCGCGGCAGCCAGATCGCCGCCTCCCTCTTCGGGGCTTGACGCCCACTTCGTGTCGCGCATCGTGCGCCACTGCGCCTCGAGGTATTCGCCCGGATCGGTGATGATGTCATACTCGGGGACAGCGCGGGTGTTGATACCGAATCGCGTGTCGACGCTGATCGTGGGATTGTCCAGGCTGCCGCGCTTGGTCGTGATGAAAACCACGCCGTTCGCGGCGCGCGAACCGTAGAGCGAGTTGGCCGTGGCGTCCTTCGACACGGAGATCGACTCGATGTCAGCCGGGTTGATGTCGGACAGGCTGCCCTGATAAGGCGAGCCGTCGAGCACGATCAGCGCGCCGGTGCCCGCATTGAGCGAACCAACGCCGCGGACGTAGATCGCAGCGTCCGTACCGGGCTGGTTGGTGGCCGTAGTCAGCTGCACGCCGGGAACTGCTCCTTCGAGCATTTTCGAAACGGTCGAAACCTGACGCTTCGCAAGCTCCTCGCCGCGGATGGTGGCGATTGATCCCGTAAGATCTTTTTTCGTCGTCGTGCCGAAAGCGGTCACCACGACATTCTCGATGGCCTGCGCATCTTCGTGCATCACGACTTCGACATGCGTCTTTCCGGCAACAGCCACTTTCCGGGTCTCGTAACCGATGAACGAAACCGCCAGCGTAGCGTCGGCGGGTGCAGCGATGGTGAATTTACCGTCCGTGCCCGTGGTCGTACCGGTCGACGTGCCGTCGACCATAACGGTTGCGCCCGCGACAGGCTTACCCTCCGCATCGGCAACTTTACCGGAAACCTGCCGGTTTTGGGCGAATCCATATACGCAAAGCCCCAAAACGGCAATTAACGATAGTAGAATTTTTCTTACCATAAGCGTTAATTTTAATAAAATTTTAAAATAAAAAACGATCGCCCCGGATTCCGGATAATAAACTGCTGGATATAGGATAATTACAGCGTTCCGGAACGCATTTTCCGAGAAATGCCTAATAGTTTGGTATTAAGCGTGTAAGATATACAGACGACACCTCCGTGCGTCCGGGTTGTGTTACCAGATAGTTACCGGACAAGAAGGGTTAAACCGTGCCGTATAAGCTATTTGGTCCAATTGATATACCGTTTGGCAGTAACTTTATCATTACCTTTATCGCGGTTTGTTTATTGTTTAAAAAAGGTTAGGAAGGGAATGAGAAACACGTTCAAAGTACTGTTTTACATCAAGAAGAATGCGCCTTTACGCAATGGAAACACGCCGATCATGGGACGCATTACGATCAACGGACAGCGAACGCAGCTGTCCACGCAACTATCCGTGAATCCGAATCTCTGGGATGTGAGTATGGGACGGGCGGCAGGGCGCAGCGCGGTTGCCTCACATGTCAACGAACAACTCTCGCAGATTCGTTTCCGCATCGAAAGATGTTATAACACGCTGTTTTACGAGCATGCCCTGGTCACTCCGAAAATGGTCAAGGAGATGTATTTCGGCAACGACCAGCGCAACGAAACGCTGCTGGCCTTCTTCAGGCATCACAACGAGGAGTTCAGCCGGATGGTGGGCATCAGCCGCAGCAAAACGACCTACTATAAATATAGGTGTGTTTACAAGCATCTCGAAAACTACGTCAACGATAAATTCAACCGCAAGGATTTGCTGTTCAAAGAACTCGACAAAGAGTTCCTGACGGGGTTCCACCACTACATCGCACAGGAGTGCGGACACAAGAAAAACACGACGTGGATCTACATGATCGCGTTCAAGCACATCCTCATGCGGGCCCGCAGCCGGGGCCACATGGCCAAGGACCTCTTCGCGAATTACAAACTGCGCAGCGAATTCGTCGCGCGAAACTACCTGTCCATGACCGAAATCCACAAGCTGATCCGTCTGGACCTCGACGACATGACCTTACAGTTGGTACGCGATGCATTTTTGTTCAGTTGCTTCACGGGACTCTCCTACATCGACCTCTGCACGCTGACCCCGCAGCATATCCAGCAGGACGGCAAACAGCTGTGGATCAGCACCACCCGCCGCAAAACAGGATCTGCGGTCAATGTGCGCATCTTCGCGATACCGTACGCCATTCTACTGAAATACAAACCGATGCAGCGGAATGCGCGGATATTCCGCCTGCCGAGCAACGGCTGGTGCAACATCTGCCTCGAACGCATCATGTCTCTGGCGGGCATTCCCCGGCACATCACGTTCCATTCGGCCCGGCACACCTTCGCCACGACGATCACACTTTCGCAGGGAATGGCGATCGAAACGATCAGCAAGCTGCTGGGACATAAGAATATACGGACTACGCAGATTTATGCGACCATCACCCACTCGAAACTCGACGGTGACATGGAGCGGCTCTCGAAACGCCTCGATACGCTGTACCGCGATACCGACCTGGAAAAAGTCCGGGAGCGCCTTTGAGGACCGATTCACATATACGCAGAAGTTCACGCAGCTAACACATTCGCTCAAAACACCCGAAAACACCCGAAAAAGGGGATTACAATTTGTAATCCTCTTGAGATGATATTTTCAAAATCGTAACCGTTATCGACCAATCTTCTACACATATGTTATATTGGTAAATTATTTTAATAATTTATTTGTAAACGAGTTAGCAATTTCATACCTTTGCTTGTGAACTTTTTATTTTAAAAAAACTATTAGATTAACGCTTATGGTAAGAAAAATTCTACTATCGTTAATTGCTTTATTGGGGGGGGGAATATTACTCTCGCTGGCCCAGAGTAAGCAAATTTCCGGAACAGTCACCGGTCCCGACGGGAAACCGGTCGCCGGAGCAACGGTTATGGTCGACGGCTCGCATGTCGGCACGACCTCAAACGGAGACGGTAGCTTCACCATCACGGCTCCCGGAAACGGATCGCTGGTCGTATCCTTCATCGGCTATGAAACCCAGAAGGTGGCCATCGGAGGCAAGACCCGAATCAACATCTCGCTCAAAGAAGACACACAGGCCATCGACGACGTGATCGTAGTGGCCTTCGGTACAGCCAAGAAAGACGCCTTCACCGGAGCGGCGAAGGTGATCAAATCCGACGATCTGATAAAAACGCAGTCTTCGAACGTCGGGGATGCCCTCGTCGGCAAAATCGCCGGCGTGCAGTTCTCCTCCGCCTCGGGCCGTCCGGGTTCCGGTCAGAAGATTTACGTGCGCGGCTACGGTTCGATGAATGCCAAAAACGACCCGCTCTGGGTTGTAGACGGCGTGCCCTACGAAGGCGACATCAACAACATCAACGCTGCCGACATCGAGTCGATCAGCGTCCTCAAGGACGCCGCGTCGAACGCCCTGTACGGCTCCCGCGGCGCGAACGGCGTAATCATGGTCACGACCAAGCGTGCGAAGGCCGGCGAGGCCACCGTGACTTTCGACGGCAAGTGGGGCATCAACACCCGTGCGTTGCAGACCTACGACATCGTGGAGGATGCGGGCGAATACTACGAGATGCACTACAAGTCGCTGTACAACTATTACACGCTCGACCAGAAGTACACTCCCCTGGCCGCCAACATCGCCGCCAACAAGCTGCTGACGTCGAACGATCCCGGCGGTCTGGGTTACAACGTCTTCACCGTGCCCGACGGCCAGAACCTCATCGGCGAAAACGGCCGTCTCAATCCGCGTGCGAAGCAGGGCCGCCTGGTAACCGACGCCAAGGGCCAGCAGTTCTACCTGCAACCCGACAACTGGCTCGACGAAATCTACAAATCGTCGTCGTTCCGTCAGGAGTACAACGTCAGCGTTTCCGGCGCGACGGACCGCGCCAATTTCTTCGCATCGCTCGGCTATCTGGACAACACGGGTATCGTCGACGGTTCGAGCAACGAGCGCTACACCGCCCGTCTGCGCGCGGACTACCAGGCCAAAAAGTGGCTGAAAGTCGGCGGTAACATGTCCTACACCCATTTCGTCTGGAACAACGGCAACAAAACCAACGACGACGGCGACGGTCAGGGCGAAGGCAACGCCGACGGCGGAAACGCATTCGCCACGGCGATCCGCATGGCGCCGATCTATCCGGTCTACATGCGCGACGGCAACGGCAACATTATGATCGACGAGTACGGATTCAAGATGTACGATACCGGCGACGGCCGCAACGGCGGCGCACTGCGCACCAACGGCGGCAAGAGCAACGACCTGCAGGACATTCAGCTCAACAAATACATCAACGAGGGCAATGCCTTCATGGCCAACGGTTTTGCCGATTTCTCCCTGTACAAGGGCCTGAAACTGACCCTCAACGGAAGCGTGTCGCTCGACGAAACCCGCGGTACGGAGGTGTCGAACCCCTACTACGGACAGTTCGCCGAATCGGGCGGCGCCGTTTTCAAGAGCCACAGTCGGGAGATCGCCTACAACATGCAGCAGCTCCTGACCTACACCAACACCTTCGCCGACGTCCACAACCTCGACCTGCTCTTCGGCCATGAAATGTACAACCGCAAATCCTACGGTCTGTACGGCTCGAAGACCATGATGTTCTCGCCGGACAACACCGAACTCAGCGGCGCCGTCGTCGACTCGTCGCGGTCGGGTTCGTCGGTTCTGGAGTACAACAACGAAGGCTACTTCTTCCGCGGACAGTACGACTACGACAACCGCATCTATTTCTCGGGATCGTACCGCCGCGACGCATCGTCGCGCTTCCACCCCGACCACCGCTGGGGCAACTTCTGGTCGCTCGGCGCAGCCTGGATCATCAACCGCGAGAGCTGGTTCAACGCTTCGTGGGTCAACATGCTGAAGGTCAAAGCATCGTACGGTTCGCAGGGTAACGACAACCTCGGATCGAGAGCGGAATCCTACTACCGCTATACCGACTACCGCGAGATCCTGAGCAGCGGCGACGGCGTTACGAGCGTACTCTACCAGAAAGGCAACCCCGACATCACTTGGGAGACCAACGCCAACCTCAATGTCGGCGTAGAGTTCGGCCTCTGGGACAACCGTCTGTCGGGTAGCATCGATGTCTTCAACCGCAAGACCACCGACATGCTGTTCGAGCTGGCCACTCCGATCGAGTCGGGTTACACGACCATTTTCACCAACATCGGCGACATGGTCAACCGCGGTCTCGAAATCGAACTGAACGCAGACCTGATCCGGACCAAAAACCTCGTGTGGGACTTCTCGCTCAACATGACCCACTACAAGAACAAGGTGACCCACCTGCCGGAGCAGTTCAAAAACAACACGACGGCCGACGGCAAACACGTGGGCCGCTGGCAGAGCACCAAATTCCTCACCGAAGGGGAATCCGTCTTCTCGTTCTACGTTCCGACCTACGCGGGAGTAGACCCCGAGACCGGAAAATCGCTGTGGTACACCTACAAGACCGATGATGCCGGCAACAAGGAGCGCATCAAGACCTCCGATTACTCGGTGGCCTCGCAGGAGGGCCGCGAAATGCACGGAGACGCCCTGCCGGACGTTTACGGCGGTTTCGGCACGTCGCTGCGCTTCTACGGCGTCGATTTCTCGATCGGCTTCACCTACCAGCTCGGCGGACAGGTTCTCGACCAGGGCTACATGTTCTACATGAACTCCCCGGCAGGAACGTCGACCGGAAACAACTACCACCACGACCTGCTCAATTCGTGGACTCCCGAAAACTCCGGTTCGAACATTCCGCGTTTTGCTTACAACGACTCGAATCAGGCAGCCGTCTCGGACCGTTTCCTCACCAGCGCATCGTACCTGAACATCCAGAACATCACGCTCGGATATACGCTGCCCAAGCGTATCACGCGCAAGTTCCTCGTCGAGAATCTGCGTATCTACTTCGCCTGCGACAATGTATGGTACTGGTCCAAGCGTCAGGGTCTCGACCCGCGTCAGGCCATCAACGGAATCACGAACCCGTACTACTACGCCCCGATTCGCACCTTCTCGGGCGGTGTAACCGTAACGTTCTAATTTGTTAAACGACGAATATTATGAAAATGAACAACATACTGAAAACAACGGCGCTGCTTCTCGGTTCATCCGTGCTTCTTTCGGGCTGTATCAAGGAGACCTTCCCCGAAAGCGGATACGCCACCAGCGATCAGACTGCCGAATCTCCGTTCGCAAAGGAGGGTCTTATCACTGCGATGCCGACGGTGCTCATCACAAACTATACAGACCTCGGCGAGCACATCGACTTCGGCTACCCGGGCATCTTCGGCGCCACCGACCGCATGGTCGGCGAGGTGTTCCCCGTCAGCGGCAACCTGCCGGGCGGCAACCAGTACTACGACCGCTGGCAGGCATGGCTCTATCCGGGCAACTCGACCGGATTGGCAGCGAACGGCTGGGCGTCCCCGTTCTTCTACACCAACTATTACAAGTTCATCTTCACGGCCAATGAGGCCATCGACATCGCAAACCAGAGCGAAGGCGCAGAGGAGATGATGGGCATCGCCAAGACTTTCCGCGCGCTCTGCTACCTCGACCTGGCTCGTCTCTACGACGCGCTGCCGGCCAAGGCTCCCGAACGTCCCGCCTACGAGACCGAGCTGGAAGCCGTCAAGGGGCTGACCGTTCCCATCGTCCGGGAAGATACGAGCATGGAGGAACTGGAGAACAACCCGCGCGTATCGCGTGAGGAGATGTTCAAGTTCATCTTCGAGGACCTCAACACCGCCGAGACCCTGCTGGCCAACTATACGCCGGCGACGAAAAACCGGCCCTCGCTGGCCGTGATCTACGGACTCAAGGCCCGCGCCTACCTCTGGCTGGGCGGATTCACCGAATCGTATGCGGAAGTTCCGACCGGCGACGCCGCTTACCGTCTGGCCGCCGAATACGCCCGCAAGGCCATCGACGCTTCGGGCTGCACGATCATGACCGAAAGCCAGTGGCTCGACCCGAAGACGGGGTTCAACACGGTCAATTCGTCGTGGATGTGGGCCATGATCCAGACCACCGACACCGTGCTCAACAACCTGCTGTCGTGGTCGGCCCACATGGCGACCGAGTCTATCTGGGGTTACGGCTACGGAGCGCAGCCGGGTATCTCGGTATTCAGCTACAACCGCATTTCGTCGGGCGACTTCCGCAAAAAGAGCTTTGTCGGAGCCGATCGCTCGTTCGACGCCATCGCACCCTATACGACCCTGACCGAGGAGGAGTTCGCAACGATAGCCCCCTACGCATCGTTTAAGTTCCACGCGGCCAACGGCGAAAAACGAAACTATTCCACGGGTAACGTGACGAGCATCCCGATGATGCGTGTCGAGGAGATGTACCTGATCGAGGCCGAGGCTACGGCGCACTACGACGCCGCCACCGGCAAGTCGCTGTTGCAGTCGTTCATGGCCAAGCGCGATCCGGCCTATACGGTTCCGGCGGCCAACGACCTGATCGACGAGATCATTTTCCAGAAGCGGATCGAGTTCTGGGGCGAGGGCGTCATCTTCTACGACCTGAAGCGTCTGAACATCGGCATGCACAACGGCGACACCGGCACGAACGCTCCCCCGATGGCCCAGCTTTCCACGGACGGACGCGCCCCCTGGTGGAACTGCGTGTTCCCGCTGAACGCCGTACAGCAGAATAAGGCGCTTTCGGGCAAGAACAACCCCAACCCGACCCAAACGGTCAAGTCTGTTAAATAAAAAACATCGCTATTTATGAAAAGTATAAAAATATTCTTTCTGGCGACTGTCGCCATCGTCGCGGGGCTGTTCACGGCCTGCAGCGACGATGACTTCAAAGCAGGTCCCGAGGTCGACGGCGCACAGGTCTACTTCCCCGAGAATGTGACCACCCAGCATAGCATCAGCGACGACGTCTCCTCCATCGCCATCCCGGTAAAACGCATCGCCAAGGACGAGGCGCTGACCGTAGCGGTTCTCGCCAGCGACGAGTCGGGTCTGTTCACCATTCCGTCGTCAGTATCGTTCGCAGCCGGCAAGGAGACTTCCGAACTGCTGATCACCTTCGACCGCACCAAACTCGAAGACGGCAAGGAATACCCCCTTTCGTTCCTGATCAACGACGAGGACAACACGACGCCCTACGGCAACCGCAGCCTCGATATTACGGTTATGCCCTGGCCGTGGGTGAAAATGGGAACCGGCAAATTCCGCGAAGGCTGGTTGAGCGATGTATTCACCGGCAATATGTTCGAAATCGATGTCACGGTACACAGCCATAAGTCGAAAGAAGGTATCTACATGGTTGAAGAGATGCTCGGCTGGCCTTATATGACCGAATTCTTCGGAGCTACGCAAGAGGAGCTTTCGGAGCAGTTCAGCTACACTCCGTCCAATATCGTCATCGATTGCAGCAATGCGACTCAAGTGACGATTGAAGAACAATGGTCGGGTATTACCGAAAACAGTAACGGTTACGGAAACTTTATGATCGCCTCGGCGGAACCCGGCACATTGGTCAACGGCGTCATCACCTTCCCGAAGGACGGATTGACCGCAAAACTCGTCGGATTGGATCGCGAATTTTCCGCTAACAGTCAAGGTACGTTCCGCATCATGCTGCCGGGCGCCGAAATAGTCGACTATACGCTCTCCGCCGCATACGCCGGCATGAAGGTCAGCGCCGACGGAGAGACGGCGAGCGCCGTCATCGACTTCACCTACGGCGCCGACGTTACGAACATCCGCTATGTTCTCGTCGAAAATGAATTGACCGAGGCCGAAACCGCTACGCTTGTCGCAGCGATCGCCGACGGATCAGCCGAGAACATCAACGAGTTGCAGGACTTCACCGTAGGCGGCGAGAAAGTCTCCGCCGAAGCCGTACTGCCTGGAGCCGGAACCTATACCGTAGTCGCCTTGCCCCTTGACAAAGCGCAAAAACCGGTTTCCGGCGAAGCTTCCGCAGCATCGTTCTACTTCCCGGGCATAGGAGGGACCTCGGTTCCCAACGACATCGCCGGCTCGCTCTATAAAGTCAGCGCCTATCCCGATGCCGCAGCATATGTATCGAAGTATCCCGATTACTCATCGGCCGTGTACGAGATCACCGGCACGGAGATGAAGAAGATCAAAACCTACTTCAACAAAACTTCCATAATCGACAATATCGAGATTCAAACCGGAGGCCTGACCCTGCAGGATGTAGTCGATAAATACGGTAAAGAACTCAATGCCGATGCGATGGAAGAACTTGCAACGACCGGAAAGTATTGGGACATAATGATCAATCTGACACCGGGCGCATCCTATACGCTGGTTGTCGAAGCAACGAACAACTACGGCAAGAAAAAACTGATCGTGTGCGAACCGTTCGTGACGGACATACCGCCCTATACCGGAGAGTTGATCATCGGGAAATACGGCATGTCCTACGCGGCCAGCGCTGAAGACACGTTCGAAAATGTATTCGAGGTAATACCTACCGTCGGAAGCAACACCGAATTTTTCGTGAAGGATTTCGCCGTAGAGGACGGCACCCAATGGTACGCAACCTATGACTCGGCCAAGTCGACGCTCACGATGAGCGGCGTGCAGCTCGGCCGGGAGGACAACGGCAACCTGCTCGGCAAATTCACGAAGGCGCTCACTCCGGACCAGTCCCGCGGTTACGGTATCTTCTCGTTCGCAACCAAAGAGAGCGAAGGCAGCGATCCGATCGTATTGACGATCGATCCGGCGTCGAAACAAGTTTCAGCGCTGACGACCGACGTCGAGGTTCCCGTTGCTGATTTCACCGTCAACGAGATCATCGGAGCCTTGGCAGCATACTATGCCGACGGAACGACCATCACGAAGCAGAGCGGAACGACATCCGCAGCATCCGCAGCCAAAGTTCAGGGCGTCCGCACGAAGATCCCGTTCAGCAGCGTCCGTGTTCCGGGCCACATCGGGAAGTCGCTCGACAGCCGCGGTCTCCAGATGAACGCCACATTCGTCAGGAACAGCGACAACACGAACCACGGCGTCCGCACGTTGAGCGTGAAGACGGCGAAATGCGAGCCGCTGCCGAAACAGATCGGCCGCCGCGCCGATTTCAAAATCCGCGAAAACCTCCCGGTTTTGAAATAACCGACGCATATTGTTCCACACGACCCGACACAGTCCGAGCGACCGTGTCGGGTTCTGTGGTCCAATGAAACGAAACATCGGTCACGACATGCACTAATATTAGGATTATAAGATTATGACAAGGACAACAACTTTATGGAGCCTGCTGCTCCTGTCTGCGGCGCTCGCCCTGGGGTCGTGCACCAAGGATGCGACGGAGCAGGCGACGGGTCCCGAACCGGAAGCGAAAGCGGCCTCCAAACTCGTATTCTCGTCGGCGAACGCCGTCAGGGGCGAACTGCTGGTCTGCTTCGGCGAAGAGGCCGTAGCGGGCATCGAATCGTCGGTCATGCAGGTTACGCGTTCGGGCGGCGTCGCCACCCGTTCGGGCATCGCCGATTTCGACGCCGTGCTCGGCAGCATCGGGGTAAAGGCGTTACAGCGCCTGTTCCCGGTAGACGAACGGAACGAGGAGCGCACGCGCGCCGCCGGCCTGCACCGCTGGTACGTCGTGGAGTTCGACGCCGCCGCCGATCTCGACAAGGCGGCCCTCGACATGGCCCGGATCGCCGAAGTGAGCAAGGTGGAATTCAACCAGCAGCTGATGCACGTGCACGAAGGCCGGGTCATCCCGCTGGCCGAAACCGGCGCTGCGCCGCAGACCCGTGCGGCCGTCGGGTTCAACGATCCCCACCTGGGCAAACAATGGCACTACATCAACACCGGCGACAAGTCGATCTATTCGAAGATCAAGGCGGGAGCCGATGTCAACTGCGACGAGGCTTGGAAGCTCTGCACGGGCGACCCGCGCGTTATCGTCGCGGTCGTGGACGACTGCGTGCAGTGGGACCATCCCGACCTGGCCGCCAACATGTGGACCAACACCGCCGAGCTGAACGGCTCGGAAGGCCGTGACGACGACTCGAACGGCTATGCTGACGACATACACGGTTTCAACTTCGTCGACAATACGACGCTGACCATCAGCACCAAAGGCGATGCACCGGACCACGGCACGCACGTGGCAGGAACGGTCGCAGCCGTGAACAACAACGGCACGGGCGTCGCAGGCATCGCAGGCGGCTCGGGCAAAAACGACGGCGTGAAGATCATGTCCTGTCAGATTTTCCACGACAAAGACGGCGGCGACGCGGCCACGTCGGCCAAGGCCATCAAATACGCCGCCGACAACGGCGCGGCGATCATCCAGTGCAGCTACGGCTACCCTGCCGGCTCGGTAACCTCTGACGCGGCCTATTCCAGCGGCGCCAGCGCCGAGAAGCAGGCCATCGACTACTTCATCGCCAAACAGAACTGTGCGGCCGTCAGCGGCGGACTGGCCATATTCGCCGCCGGCAACGACTTGACCGGCATATCGGGCTATCCCGGCGCTTACCGCGACTACATCTCCGTAACGGCCATGTCGTGCGACTACACCCCGGCCTACTACACCAACTACGGTCCCGGCTGCAACATTGCGGCTCCCGGCGGCGACGCCTACCAGTCGTATCTGGAAAACATAAAGACCGGAGCGTCCGAGGTGTTATCGACCGTCAACGGCGGAAAGTACGGCTACATGCAGGGCACGTCGATGGCCTGCCCCCACGTTTCGGGCGTGGCGGCGCTCGGGCTGTCCTATGCGCTGCAACTCGGCAAGACCTTCACCCAGAACGAATTCACGACGCTGCTGCTGACATCGGTAAACGACATCAACCAATACTGCACCGGAACGAAACAGTATTTCACCGACAAGGGCAGCCTGGCGACGCTCGACCTGTCGCAGTACAAAAAGGGAATGGGCACGGGTTACATCGACGCCTACCAGGTGCTGATGAACGTCCGCGGCATCACCTGCATCCCGATTCCCGTCGGCAGCCAGTACACGTTGAACCTGCAACCGTACCTCGGCGGCGGAAATCTGGACCTGAAGATTACGGAAATCTCCATTTCGGCCGAAGACATGGACCGGCTGGGCATTTCGGCGAACCCGACCATATTCGCCAACCAGATCATCCTCAAGTGCACCAAACCCGGTTCGGCGGTGGTCCGGATCAAGCTGCTCGCCGGAAACGGCAACAACAGCGGAATGAACGGCATGCCGATCACGAAGGAATTCGCCTTCATCGCACGTGAGGTTCATTCCCAGAACGGAGGTTGGTTATAAAACAAGGACACATTATGAAAAGCATCAAACTGTTATTGATCGGCCTCGCCGCGGCATTCGCGCTGACCGGGTGCGGCGATTCGTCCAAGGATACGCCCGAACCCGAGGGCGACGGCAACGTCGTCGGCAGCTGGCATCTGGTTTCGTGGAGTTCGCTCCAGTCCGCCGACGTCTACCTCTCGTTCAGCGAGTCCGGTTCGTTCGACATCTACCAGCGGCTCTACAAGCCCGAATACGTCCATCTGGACGGCACGTATTCCTACGACAAACCCACGCTCAGCGGCCGGTACAGCGACAACACCCCGTGGGGAAGCGCCTCGTACCGGGTTTCGTTCAACGCAGACGGAACACGGATGACGCTGACCAGCACTTCGAGCACGAGCGACGTCTCGGTCTTCGTCAAGGCCGAAATCCCGTCGGAGATCATCTCCGGCGCGCTGGAGTCCACACCCCAAAGCAGGGCCGAAGATATGCCGCGGTTCCTCTGAACCGCCGTCCTGCCGGCATGCGCCGCAACCCTTCACCGGGTTGCGGCGTTTTGTTTCCGGGCGAAGGCCTCGCCGCGCACGGGACTCTTCCGCACCCCGGCATGCAACTTGCCGGAGCAATAAAAAAGCCGGCAGTAGCACCGGAAAAATATTTTTCGTAAATTTGTGCCAAAACAAAACAAAAAAGGTTTATGGCAATTACCGAAATACTTCCCGGCATCCACTACGTCGGGGTCAATGACCGCACCACCACGCGCTTCGAAGCCCTCTGGTCGCTTCCGATGGGCGTGTCGTACAACGCCTATTTGGTCTGCGGCGAGCGGACGGCGCTCGTCGATACGGTCGACGCCTGCTTCACGGGCCGTCTGCTGGCCAACGTCCGCGAACGGCTGGGCGACAGACCGTTGGATTATCTGGTGATAAACCACATGGAGCCCGACCACTCGGCTTCGATCGCCGCCGTGCGGCAGGCCTATCCCGCCGTGCGGATCGTCGGCAACGCCAAGACGTTGCAGATGATCGAGGGCTACTACGGCATCGCGTGCGGTACGGTCGAGGTCAAGGAGGGCGACGTGCTCGACCTGGGCGGGCTGACGCTGGCGTTCTGCATGATTCCGATGGTGCACTGGCCCGAGACGATGGCCACGTGGTGCGCCGAGGAGCGTACGATCTTCTCGGGCGATGCGTTCGGCACGTTCGGCGCACTGAACGGCGGCGTGACGGACGAGCAGCTCGACGTCGAAACCTTCTGGGAGGAGATGCGCCGTTACTACGCCTGCATCGTGGGCAAATACGGCCAGCCCGTGCAGCGCGCCCTGGCGAAGGTCGCCCCGCTCGACATCGCCATGATCTGCTCGACGCACGGCCCCGTCTGGCGCCGAGAGATCGCCCGCGTGGTGGAGCTCTACGACAAGGTGAGCCGTTACGAGGGCGAGCCGGGGGCGGTCATCGCCTACGGTTCGATGTACGGCAATACGGAGCAGATGGCCGAGACCGTCGCCCGCGGCCTGGCCGCCGCAGGCGTGCGGCCGATCGTCGTCTACAATCTTTCGACGGCCGACGTGTCGCAGGTGTTGCGCGACATCTTCCGTTACGATACGCTCGTCGTCGGTTCGCCGACCTACAACGGCCAGCTCTACCCGCCGGTCGATGCGCTGCTGCGCAAGATCGCCGAGCGCTGCATTCCGCACCGCCGTTTCGCCTGCTTCGGCTCCTTTACGTGGGCCGGTGCCGCCGTACGTCGTATGACGGAGTTCGCCGAGGGGATGAAATGGCCGGTCGTCGGCGCGCCTGTCGAGTTGAAGCAGGGGTATTCGACGGCTGTCGAACCTGCCTGCCGCACGCTGGTCGATGCGCTGGTCGAAGATATGAAACGATAAAACGAAGGCGATGCGCAAACTCTTGCTTTTTTCGCTGCTGTGCATGCTGCTGCCGGTCGCTGCGGCGGCCGCGCCGGAGGGGGCGTGCGACGGGGTGACGGTCGGGGCGGCCGATACGGCGGCCTACTTCCCGCTGCTGCGCGGGCGCCGCGTGGCCGTGCTTGCCAACCAGACTTCGCGCGTGGGCGACGAGCATCTGGTCGACCTGCTGCATCGCAGCGGCGTGCGCCTGACGGCGATCTTCTCGCCCGAACACGGATTCCGCGGGACGGCCGATGCGGGCGAGCACGTCGCCAGTTCGGTCGACGAGCGCACGGGGGTGCCGATCCGTTCGCTCTACGACGGCCGCACGCGCCGACCGTCGGACGAGGCGATGCGCTCATTCGACGTGTTGCTGGTCGACATGCAGGACGTGGGTCTGCGTTTCTACACCTACTATATTTCGATGCTGCGCATGATGGATGCCTGTGCCGATTTCGGCCGCGCGGTAGTGGTGCTGGACCGTCCCAATCCCAACGGATCGTACATCGACGGCCCCGTGCTCGACATGAAATACAAGTCGGGCGTCGGCGCGCTGCCGATTCCCGTCGTACACGGACTGACGATGGGCGAGATCGCCCGCATGGCCGTGGGCGAGGGGTGGGCGAAGCCGTGCGACCTGACAGTCGTACCGTGCCGCCGCTATACCCATGCCACGCGCTACGAGTTGCCCGTGGCGCCGTCGCCCAACCTGCCGACGCAGCGGTCGATTTACCTCTATCCGTCGATCTGCCTCTTCGAAGGGACGGTGGTGAGTCTGGGGCGCGGCACCGACCGTCCGTTCGAGTGTTACGGCCATCCCGACATGCCAGCCGACCGCTACTGCTTCGTCTTCACGCCGCGGCCGACATCCGGCGCGAAACATCCTCCTCTGGAAGGACGCCTATGTCGGCCGCGGCGTGAAGACGAAGC
>OGKW01000552.1_pt1 | contig 31463 bp, 42 predicted proteins | sample 1572601 | NCBI WGS metagenome assembly OGKW01 (sample SAMEA2581875, study PRJEB24529) | metagenome | biome: Human gut stool | place: China | collected 2011
CTTTTCGGTAGTGTGCTAATTATAGCATATCACCCACCTTTTGTGCAGAGGTTCCCTAAATTGGACGCATCTTTTTCTTAATGTTTCTCGTTGCGGCTGCCTCTTTCCTTTCATTACCTATTTGAGTTTCTCGACTCCGTCTTCCCTGATTTTTCATGGGAGAATAGCTCGTTAAAAACTGCCTGATTGAGGCTATCCCGATGCATATTGAAAACGAAGTTAAACTTGACTTTAAAGACGTCCTTATCCGTCCGAAACGTTCAACGCTTTCCAGCCGTTCCAATGTCGATTTAATCAGACCGTTTACGCTGCGCAACAGCAAGGTCGAATACTCCGGTGTCCCCATTATTGCTGCCAATATGGACACGACCGGAACGTTTGAAATGGCTGACGCGCTCGGAAAATATGATCTTTCCGTTGCGCTGCATAAGCACTACTCCGAAGACGAATACGTCGCCTATTTCAATGGCTTAAAACGTAAATCCACTGCTTTTTATTCCATGGGTATTACCGACAGCGATTTGAAGAAATTCAAAGCAGTGATGGAACGCGCCCCCGGTGCGATCGAATATCTTTGTATTGATGTCGCCAACGGCTACACCGAAATCTTCGTCGATTTTGTCTCCAAAATCAGAGAAGAATTCCCGCACCTTGCCATCATGGCCGGCAATGTCGTCACCGGCGATATGACGGAAGAATTGATTCTTGCCGGCGCTGATATCGTGAAAGTCGGCATCGGTCCGGGCTCCGTCTGCACCACGCGCAAGATGACCGGCGTCGGCTATCCTCAGCTCTCCGCCATTATCGAGTGCGCTGATGCTGCCCACGGTCTCGGCGGACTGATCTGCTCAGACGGCGGCTGCACTCGACCGGGAGATATCGCCAAGGCTTTCGGCGGCGGCGCAGACTTCGTGATGCTCGGCGGCATGCTCGCCGGCCACAATGAAAGCGGCGGCGAAGTCATAGAAAAGGACGGCAAAGTCTTCCGCTCCTTCTACGGCATGAGCAGCAAATCTGCCATGGATAAATATTCCGGCGGTGTCGCCAAATACCGTGCTGCCGAAGGCAAGACGGTCTACCTCGAAGACCGCGGTCCGGTTGCAGATACCGTCCAGGAAATCCTCGGCGGCGTTCGCTCCGCCTGCACATACGTCGGTGCCCGCAGACTGAAAGAACTCACGAAACGCACAACTTTCGTCCGCGTCACTCAGCAGCTAAACGAAGTGTTCGGCAAGTCATAGCCGATTGGTTTTTCTTCTCGGCCGCCCGCGGGCGGCCTTTTTTGTGCCTGAATTGACAACATTTTCTTCTATCTCCGTACAACTTTCATAAAATGGTTTGATCAGTTTATTTTGGAGGGGGAGGAAACAATGAACCACTCTGTCGCACACAAAGAAACAGCCGAGCCTCAAAAAATTGACGGTCAAAACGCCGCTGTCGTAGAAAAGAAATCCGAAGAACTCGAAGATTCTAAATTTGACCTCGGCGGTTACGAAAATCCCTATCAGTACCTGAAGCAATTTCTTCGTACCACTGACGAAACCGCTGCAGACAAACTCGCTGAAGCAGTGATGGGCAGCCTCACCGGACAAGGACAGGAAAAGCTCCTGAAGTCTCTCATTGAACACGCCTGCTGCAGCTTTGATAAAAAGATCTCTGCAACGGCTGACATGAACGATCTTAAAAAAGATCTCAAGCCCGGTGAATATCCGTATGTCAACGGATACAACCGTGACCTTTACAACAAACAGCTCCGCGGTCTGCAGATTGAACTCCTGAAACTTCAGTCTTGGGTCCAGAAGAAAGGCAAGAAGCTCGTCATTATTTTTGAAGGTCGCGATGCGGCCGGCAAAGGGGGCACCATCCAGCGCTTTACCGAGCATCTCAATCCCAGAGGTGCCAGAATCGCCGCACTTCCTAAACCAACGGAAACCGAAGAAGGTCAGTGGTACTTCCAGCGCTACGTAGCGCATCTGCCCTCTGCCGGTGAAATGGTCTTCTTTGACCGTTCCTGGTACAACCGCGCCGTTGTTGAACCGGTTATGGGCTTCTGCACGAAAGAACAGTACGAAACCTTCATGAAAGAAGTGCCGTCCTTTGAACGCAACCTGCTCTCTGAAGGCATCATTCTCTTTAAGTTCTGGCTGAACGTCACTCGCAAAGAACAGAAACGCCGCTTCAGACAGCGCCGCAAGGACCCGCTGAAGCAGTGGAAACTTTCTCCGGTTGACCTGGCCTCTTTGGACAAATGGGACAACTACACAAAGCACATCGATAAGATGTTTTTTGCAACGGACACGGTTGACGCTCCGTGGACCGTTGTCGAAAGCGACGACAAGATGAGAGCACGTCTGAATGCCATCCGCTTTGTCCTCTCCAGCCTGCCTTACTCGGACAAAGATGAGAAGAAGATCGGCACAGTCGATCCTCGTATCGTTTTCCGCGCTGCTGCCGTCACGGGTTTAACCAAAAAAGATAAGGACGATAAAAAATAATGGATGAGGACCGCTTGGCCGACAAGCGGTCTTCTTTGCGTTAATCTACGCAGATTATTTACGAGGTCACTTATGAGCGCCCTTTTTGATTCAGCACGATTTGTTATGTCCGTCTCAGAGCTTATGGGGCTGCCTGAGACAGAACTCCCTGAAATTGCGTTCGCCGGAAGATCTAACGCCGGAAAGTCAACGACGATTAACGTTCTTTGCCGTCAGTCTCGCTTGGCCTTTTCTTCTAAAACTCCCGGAAGAACGCAGCTTTTGAATTTTTTCGAGCTCTCGCTTAAGGGAGAAAAACCGAGACAAAGAATTCCCGAATGCTTCCTTGTCGACCTGCCGGGCTACGGCTACGCAAAAGCCGCCCCCGAAACGCGTAAGAACTGGGAAGGCCTCGTCGGCGGCTACGTCCAGCAAAGACCTCAGCTGATGGGCATGGTGCTCGTCATGGATGCAAGAAGACCCTTCATGCCTGCAGATGAATTCTTATTGGACTTTCTCTCTGTCAGACCCGATCTCAAACTTCATCTCCTGCTGAATAAAGCCGACCAGCTTAAAACCATGGAAAAACGCCAAGTCTTAAACGCGGTTAAAGATCGTGCTCTGTCAATGGGCGACCATGTAAGCGTCCAGCTCTTCTCCGGCCTTAAGAAAGAAGGCGTCGAGCAGCTCCAGAACGTTCTTTGCACCTGGCTAAACTTGCCGCTTGGCAGCTAAAATTTAATTTTTGTTTCACGATTGAGCTCTATGATTATCCATAGAGCTTTTTCTTTACTTACAAACGTAGAATCGAAATGCAGACATTAGGCAAATTCCCTTCCGTTCGCATGCGCAGAATGCGTCATGATGATTTCTCCCGCCGTTTAATGCGCGAAAGCCGCGTTAGCGTTGACGATCTGATCTACCCTGTGTTCGTCATCGAAGGCAATAACAAACGCGTTCAGGTGCCCTCTATGCCCGGCGTAGAGCGTCTTTCTTTAGACCTCCTGCTCAAGCAGGCTGAAGAGTGCGTCAAACTCGGTATTCCGGTCATGGCCCTCTTCCCGTCTATCGATGCTTCCTTAAAGACACCCGACGGCAGAGAAGCAGCCAATCCTGACGGCTTGATTCCGCGCGTAGTGCGTTCTTTGAAAGAACACTTCCCCGAACTCGGAGTGATGTGCGATGTCGCGCTCGACCCTTACACCACTCACGGTCAAGACGGCCTTATCGACGAGACCGGCTTCATCCTTAACGACGAAACCATCGAAATGCTCGTTAAACAGATGCTTGCTCAGGCACAGGCCGGTGCAGACATCGTTGCACCTTCCGACATGATGGACGGCCGTATCGGCATTATTCGCGACGCCCTTGAAGTCCACGGCTTGATCTACACAAAGATCATGGCTTATTCCGCCAAGTACGCCTCCTGCTACTACGGCCCGTTCAGAGATGCGGTCGGCTCTGCTTCCAACCTCGGAAAGAGCAACAAGGCCGTCTATCAGCAGGATCCGGGCAATACCAATGAAGCCCTGTGGGAAGTCGGTTTGGACCTGGCTGAAGGCGCTGACATGGTCATGGTCAAGCCCGGTATGCCGTACTTGGATGTCCTCTGGCGCGTCAAACAGGAATTCCAGGCCCCGACCTTTGCTTATCAAGTAAGCGGTGAATACTCCATGCTCATGGCAGCTTTCCAGAACGGCTGGCTCGATGAGAAAAAGACCATCATGGAAACCATGCTCTGCTTCAAGAGAGCCGGGGCCGATGGTGTGTTGACTTACTTTGCACCTCAGGTCGCTCGTTGGCTGAACGAAGAAGGCCGTAAATAACCAGATTCCGACGCTCTGACAAAGAGCGCAGGTAGCAAAAAGCCTCTGATCCGATTAGGCGTCAGAGGCTTGATTTTTTCGGGCAACGGACGTTGTCTTTAAAAGTCTTTTGAAGGATCGAATTCGGCCATGAACTGCCGAATTTTGCGGCCGTCTCGTTTGGTAGGACGTCCGTGATAATCGCTTCCCGGCATCGGCATGAGTCGGCTGTTTTCTTTGATTCGAGTACGCGTCTCTAAGCTATCCGGCGTTTCTTCGTACAGTGTTTGGGCGACCGCCGCACTTCCTCGTTTGGAAGAAAGGGCCTTAACAACAACGATAAAACGCTCCTCGCCCCGGATGATTTCAAGTTGATCGCCAATCTTGATCTCCTTGCTTGCCTTCAATCTGACACCGTTCATACGAATACGGCCGATTTCGACGTTGTCCTGAGACAAAGTACGCGTTTTAAAAAATCGCGCCGCCCAAAGCCATTTATCCAGTCGTACTGAAGTCGACTCCTCTGCCGCCGGTTTGTTCTGTGTATTCTTCATATTTCGCATTCCTAATGAGCGGATATAACAAAGGCCCGCAAATGCGAGCCTTTGTCTTAAATTACTTCAGAGAAATTATTCAGCTTTCTGAGCTTCTTCTTTAGCAGGAGCAGCATCAGTCGTTTTCTGAACAAGTTCAACATAAGCCAGGGGAGCGTTGTCGCCGACACGGTAACCCATTTTCAGGATACGTGTGTAGCCGCCTTTACGGTCTTTGAACATCGGTCCGATTTCGTTGAAGAGTTTGACAACGATTTCGCGATCGCGCAGACGGTTGAAGGCAAGACGCTTGTTCGCAACTGTCGGTTCTTTGGCCAGAGTGATCATCGGTTCAACAACGCGACGAAGCTCTTTAGCTTTCGGCAGTGTGGTCTTGATGGCTTCATGACGAAGCAGAGAGTTCATCATGTTGCGAAGCATGGCCAGACGATGGGCCGATGTACGATTCAGTTTGCGAAGTCCGAGTTTATGACGCATTTTTAAAATTCCTTAAAAGTTTCTAGTTAGGGTGCCGTTTAGGCATCTCCCGTCTCTTCTATCTCCTACCGGAGCGGGCGGGTAGGCTCGGCATTCTAACCGAGCCGGGTACTGCTGACAAATAATTCAAATAAAACAAGTACTACAAATTGTTCTGCGATTAGTGGTCAAGACCGACAGGAGGCCAGTTTTCAAGCTTCATGCCGAGTGTCAAACCGTGGGCAGCAAGAACTTCCTTGATTTCGTTAAGGGACTTGCGGCCGAGGTTCGGAGTCTTGAGCAGTTCGTTTTCGGTTCTCTGGATCAAGTCGCCGATATAGTAAATGTTTTCGGCCTTGAGGCAGTTGGCAGAACGAACGGTAAGTTCGAGGTCGTCAACCGGACGACGAAGAATCGGATCAACCGGAGGCTGCGGTTTAGCCATCGGAGCTTCGACAGGAGCCTGAGGCTGCACGCCGCCGAAAGCAGGCTGCGGAGCAACGGGTTCAAGACCGATGGTGGGCAGACCGCCGAAGACGGAAAGCTGATCCTGGAGAATATGGGCAGCCTGACGCAGCGCTTCTTCAGGAAGAATGGCGCCGTTCGTCTCAATGTTCATGACGAGTTTGTCAAGGTCGGTGCGCTGTTCGACACGTGCGTTTTCAACACGGTAGGCAACGCGCAGGATCGGGGAGAAGGAAGCATCCATGATGATGCGGCCGATCGTGCCCTTGCTGTAGTCGTCTTTAAGTGCTCTCATGTCACCGGGCTGGTAGCCGCGGCCTTTTTCAATCTTGAGCTGCATGTCAAGCTTGCCGCCGGAAAGGTTGGCAATGACATGTTCCGGATTGAGAATCTGGACATCGTGCGGCAGATCGAAGTCTGCAGCAGTGACGACGCCTTCGCCTTCTTTGCGAAGTGTGATCGTAACTTCGTCACGATTTTCAAGTTTAAAGATGATGCCTTTGACATTCAAAAGAATGTCAACCACGTCTTCCTTAACTCCGTCAATTTGGCTGTATTCATGAACAACACCTGCAATCTGAGCTTCTGTCGGAGCAAAACCGACCATGGAGCTCAAAAGAACACGGCGCAGCGCATTGCCAAGAGTGTGCGCATAACCGGTTTCAAACGGTTCCATCGTTACGGTGGCGGAATAAGGATTGCCTTCTGCAGTTTCTACTTCAATGCTGCGAGGCTTAAGGAGAGCATTTACAGACATTAATTTTCCTTTTAACAATACCCTCGGCTCGTTACACCGATAAGGCTGTAGGAATTATTGAGGCTCATAAATGACACGACGATCTCAGCCTCAAGGAAGAGATCGTGTGTAAAACTAAACCGGCAGCGCACTACACTGCCGGGGTACTGCAAATTAGCGAGAATACAATTCAACAATCAGAGATTCGTTCACGTCCGGACAAATTTCGTCACGGGCAGGAACATTCTTGAAAGTACCTTCCAATTTCTTGGTGTCAACGGAAACCCAGTCGGGCAGACCGTTGGACTCGGCAAGTTTCAGGGATTCGGCGATGCGAACCTGATTCTTGGCCTTTTCACGGACGGCGATAACATCACCGGCCTTAACGGAGTAGGAAGGAATATTAACCTTGTTGCCGTTAACGCTGATAGCGCAGTGGGAAACGAGCTGACGTGCTTCAGCACGTGTGCAGCCGAAGCCCATGCGATAGACAACGTTGTCTAAGCGGCATTCAAGAAGGCTGAGGAGCTGTTCGCCGGTGTTGCCGCGTTTGCGGGCAGCTTTGGCAAAATACAGTCTGAACTGGCGTTCGAGAACGCCATACATACGTTTAACTTTCTGCTTTTCACGAAGCTGAGCACCGTAGTCAGAAAGACGAGCACCGGAAGTGCGTCCATGCTGACCGGGGGCAGATTCGGATTTGCATTTTGAATCGAAGGAGCGAACAGCGCTCTTCAGATTCAAGTCGCAGCCTTCACGGCGTGCGAGCTTTTCTTTAGGTCCGGTATAACGAGCCATTTTTTCTCTTATCCTGTGTCTTCCACATTCAGTTCATCGATTTCACGATAAACGCGGGAATTAGTTATTAAACACGACGACGCTTCGAAGGACGAACACCGTTGTGAGGAACGGGAGTAACGTCTTGAATGGAAGTGACGCGAATACCAAGAGCGTTGAGAGCGCGAACACTCGACTCACGGCCGGGTCCGGGTCCGGTAATGCGGACTTCAACGTTCTTTAAGCCATATTCAAGGGCGTGACGGCCGGCCTGCTCGGCAGCAACCTGAGCTGCGAACGGAGTGGACTTACGAGAGCCTTTGAAACCCTGAGCGCCGGAGCTGGAAGCTGCAATAGCATTGCCCTGACGGTCAGTAATAGTGATGATTGTGTTGTTAAAGGAAGCGTGAACGTGGGCGATGCCTTCGGTCACAACTTTTTTAACTTTTCTACGAGCACGCTGAGCAGCGATCTGCTGAGCGTTAGGAATCTTTCCTGCCATAGTCGTCCTTTACCTTACTTTTTGAGAGCGACGCCAGCTTTCTTTGGACCCTTGCGAGTGCGTGCATTCGTACGAGTGCGCTGACCGCGAACGGGCAGACCGCGGCGATGACGCATGCCTCTGTAGGTGCCTAAGTCGATAAGGCGTTTAATTGACAATTGAATTTCACGACGAAGGTCGCCTTCAACAGTGAGCTTGCTGATCGCATCACGAATGCGTTCGAGTTCGGCGTCTGTTAAATCTTTAACCTTCTTAGTTTTTTCAACACCAACCGCTTCCAAAATTTCACGGGCACGGGGACGGCCGATGCCATAGATGGCAGTCAAGCCGATTTCAGCGTGCTGATTCGGCGGAATGTTAATACCGGCGATACGAGCCATTATTTACCTCTAATTAGCCTTGGCGCTGTTTATGACGGGGATCCGAGCAGATAACGCGGACCACGCCTTTGCGCTTGATGATCTTGCACTTACGGCACATTTTTTTGACCGAAGCGTTTACTTTCATAGTTATCTCCAAAAGTGTAGGAAGCCTCTCGCGAAGACCTCATACAGAACCGACTCTGCCAAATGTAGTGCAGATGACAGAGTAAAGCATAAGGAGCGGGATTATAAACTAATCCCGCTCTTTATAGCAATATTTTAAATGGTTACAACCCGTTAGCGGGGAAGTGAACCGGGACCGAATCCGCGGAAGTTTGTTTTCTTCAGCAGAGATTCGTATTGATGACTCATGAGATAAGCCTGAACCTGACTCATGAAATCCATTGTCACGACCACAACGATCAGCAGCGATGTACCGCCGAAGTAGAACGGAACGTTGAATCGCAGGTTGAGGAACTCAGGAACCAAACAGACAAACACTAAATAGATCGAACCGGCAAGTGTTAAGCGAAGCAGAACCTTGTCAATATAACGAGATGTCTGTTCGCCCGGACGAATACCGGGAACGAAAGCACCGCTCTTCTTGAGGTTCTCTGCAGTTTCTTTCGGATTGAAAACCAATGCCGTGTAGAAATATGCAAAGAAAACGATCAAGGCAGCGTAGAGCAATGTATAAAGCGGTTGACCCGGAGAAAGAGAAGCCGCTAAGTCACGAATCCAGCGAGTGGAGTCGCCGCTGGTAAACCAACTGGCTAAAGTAGCCGGGAAGAGAATCAGCGAAGATGCAAAGATCGGCGGAATCACGTTGGCCATGTTTATCTTCAAAGGAAGATAAGAGCTCTGGCCGCCGTAAATACGGTTTCCGACCTGACGTTTTGCATAGTTGACGGTAATACGGCGTTGTCCTCTTTCGATGAAGACAACAAAAGCCGTCACCAGCATCACGATCGCAATAATGAAGATCGCAGACAGAGGTCCGATCGCGCCGGTGGAAACCAACTGGAACAAACCGCTGACCGCAGCCGGAAGGCCGGCGACGATACCTGCGAAAATGATGATCGAAATGCCGTTGCCGATACCGCGCTCTGTAATCTGCTCACCTAACCACATCAGGAACATGGTGCCGGTAACCAGAGAAATCACACAGACGCTGCGGAAGAAGAAACCCGGATCAATAACCAGGCCCGGCTGTGTTTCCAGGGCCACGGCAATACCGAGAGCCTGGAACAAACCGAGAAGCAGTGTACCGTAACGGGTGTACTGCGTAATCTTTCTTCTGCCGGACTCGCCTTCCTTACGCAGACTTTCCAAAGAGGGAAGCACGTAAGAAAGCATCTGCATGATAATCGATGCCGAAATGTACGGCATGATACCAAGCGCGAAAACGGAGAAACGGGACAGGGCGCCGCCCGAGAACATGTTGAACAGCCCTAAGATGCCGCCCTGCTGCTGATTAAACAGCTCTTTTAAGGTATCTGGATCGATACCGGGAACCGGAATATGCGTGCCGATACGATAGACAACGAGAGCCAAAACAAGAAAAATCAGACGTCTGTATAAGTCGCCGTATTTACTGCCGGCTTTCGCTGGAATGTTCTTGGCCACGTTTAATTCCTTATCTCAAATTATTTGTCAGCGTCTACAACAACGGAACCGCCGGCAGCTTCAATAGCAGCCTTGGCACCTTTGGTGACAGACATACCGCGGACGGTAACTTTGCGAGTGATTTCTCCGGAGAGGATCACACGAGCGTCCTTCATGTTGGATTTGATCACGTTGGCGTTGATCAGATCTGCCAGGTTGACTTCTTCCAGACCCAGTTTTTCAAGATCGCTCAAGCGAACTTCAGCGACGAATTCATGGGTCCAGGAAGTGAAGCCGCGCTTCGGCAGACGACGATGCAGAGGCATCTGGCCGCCTTCGAAACCGACTTTATGGAAGCCGCCTGCACGGGACTTCTGACCTTTGTGGCCGCGGCCTGCAGTCTTGCCCCAGCCGCTGCCGACACCGCGACCGACGCGGTGAGAAGCGCTCTTGGAACCGAATGCCGGCTGAATAGTATTAAGTTTCATTGTCTAATCCTCAATTATTCAGCACGAACCAGGTAGGAGACCGTGTTGATCATGCCGCGGACGGCAGGAGTGTCTTCCAGCTCACGTGTCTGACGAATTTTCTTGAGACCCAGACCGAGAACAGTCTGACGATGGGCTTTTTTGCAGCCGATCGGGCTCTTGACGAGGGTCACTTTAACGGTTTTCTTTTCCATTTCTAAACTCCAGATTCTTAACCGATGAGTTCTTCAACGGTCTTACCGCGCTTGGCAGCAATTTCGCTCGGAGAACGAAGCTTGCTCAGTGCATCAAGAGTGGCACGAACCATGTTGTAAGGATTGGAAGAGCCATGGGACTTGGCAACGATGTTGCGGATGCCCATCACATCGAAAATGGCGCGCATCGGGCCGCCGGCGATAACGCCGGTACCTTCGGGAGCCGGATGGAGCATAACGCGGGAAGCACCGTGATGGCCTTCAACAGCGTGGAAAATGGTACCGTTGCGAAGAGGTACTTTTTCCATGGCGCGGCGAGCCTGGTCCATTGCTTTCTGAACGGAAACAGGAACTTCGCGGGACTTGCCTTTGCCCATACCGATGCGTCCGTCGCCGTCACCAACTACTGTCAAAGCAGCGAAACCGAGAATACGGCCGCCTTTAACAACCTTGGTAACACGATTGACCGCAATCATTTTTTCGCGAATGCCGTCGTCCTGTTCCTCGGCAACTGCGTTTTTGGGATTCTTTGCCATTTAGCTATTCCTTAGAACTTGAGACCGGCTTCGCGCGCTGCGTTGGCAAGCGCGGCAATACGGCCATGAAAACGATATCCGGCACGGTCGAATGCGCAAGACTCAATTCCGGCAGCCTTTGCTTTTTCAGCAATGCGTGTACCGATAAGTTTTGCAGCGTTGACGTTGCCGCCCTTTCCTGTCGCACCGGCTAACTGAGCACGAACTTCGGGTTCGAGCGTGGAAGCAGCGCAAAGAACATTCTTGCCGTCAGCAGAAATGATCTGAGCATAGATGTGCAGGTTTGTACGATGAACAGTCAGGCGATTAACCTTCATGTCCTTGATGCGGGCACGCGTGGCACGCGCACGACGCAGACGATTTTGTTTCTTGTCGATCACTTTAAGCCTCCGCCCGCTTATTTCTTCTTAGTTTCCTTGATGATCACAACTTCATCAGCATAGCGGACACCCTTGCCCTTATAGGGTTCAGGTTCGCGGTAGCTGCGAACTTCAGCAGCAACCTGTCCGACTTTCTGCTTGTCAGCGCCGTGAATCACAATTTCAGTCGGTGTCGGGGTCTTGACTTCGATTCCTTCGGGCATCTTGTATGCAACAGGATGAGAGAAACCGAGGGACAGATTCAGGACATTGCCCTGAGCCTGAGCCTTGTAGCCCACGCCAACCAGATTTAACTTTTTGGTGAAGCCTTCGGTCACGCCGATGTTCATGGAGTTAACCAGCGCACGGAGCGTACCGCTCATGGCGTTGGAGAACTTTGTAGCCTCGATGGCCTTGAAATGAACTTCGCCGTTGTCGATCGTAACTTCGACTGCCGGATTAAGCTTCTGAGAAAGAGTGCCTTTCGGACCTTTAACGGTAATGAAACCGTTTTCGATCTTGGCCTCTACACCTTTGCCCAGAACAACTGGGATCTTAGCAACTCGTGACATATTTCCTACCTCCGGCTTAGGCAACGACGCAAAGAACTTCGCCGCCAATACCTGCTGCACGAGCCTTACGATCGGTCATAACACCCTTCGGAGTGGAGATGATCGCAATTCCGAGGCCGTTCATAACCTGAGGAATTGTTTCGTGGTTCTTGTACACACGCAGTCCGGGACGAGAAACGCGTTCAATCATTTCAATCACGGGACGACCGGCATAGTATTTAAGACCAATATGAAGAACGGGCTTGCCATCGTTGGCGTCAACGGTGTAACCGTCGATGTAGCCTTCGTCTTCAAGAACTTTTGCAATAGCTACCTTCAGTTTGGAAGAAGGCATAGTCACTTCCGTTTTGTCGACCATCTGACCGTTGCGAATACGGGTCAGCATGTCGGCGATCGGATCACTGATACTCATTTTGTAATCTCCTCGCTTACCAGCTGGCCTTTGTCAGGCCGGGAATGTCACCATGCATAGCCGCTTCGCGGATCTTGCCTCTTGCCAGACCGAACTTGCGGAATGTTCCGCGGGGACGACCGGTCAGTTCGCAGCGATTACGCTGACGGCACGGACTTGCGTCACGGGGCAGAGACTGAAGTGCGTTGCGTGCTTCCATGCGCTCTTCCATCGAGCGGGTAGCATCGTTAATGACCGCTTTGAGAGCGGCACGTTTAGCAGCAAACTTCTGAGCGCAGACTTTGCGCTTGAGTTCACGATTGATTAATGCGAGCTTAGCCAATTAAATCACCTCGCTTAGTTACGGAACGGGAAGTGGAAGGCAGCCAGAAGTGCCTTGGCCTCTTCGTCCGTCTTAGCGGTTGTCGTAATGCTGATGTTCATACCACGGAGCTTGTCGATCTTGTCGTATTCAATTTCCGGGAAAATGATCTGTTCCTTCAGACCGATGTTGTAGTTGCCGCGGCCGTCGAAAGAACGAGCGCTGACACCACGGAAGTCACGAACACGCGGGAAAGCGATAGTGACCAAGCGGTCGAGGAATTCATACATACGCTCTCCGCGAAGCGTGACCATGCAGCCGATCGGCATGTTTTCACGAATCTTGAAGTTTGCGATAGCTTTACGAGTTTTGGTAACGATTGGCTTCTGACCGGAAATCTTGGTCAGATCTTCGACAGCGTGGTCAACAAGCTTCTTGTCGTTGACTGCATCGCCGACACCCATATTCAGAGTGATCTTGGTGATACGGGGAACCTGCATTTCGGTTTTGTAGCCGAACTGTTTGGTCAGGGCTGGAATCACTTCGTCACGGTACTTATTCAAAAAACGAGACATTTATCTGCGACCTCTTATGCCTTAGCGCCGACAACGGCACCGTCACTCTTGAAGACGCGAACTTTCTTGCCGTCTACAACTTTGAAGCCGACACGGTCACCCTTGCCGGTTTTCGGGTTGACGAGCATGACGTTGGATCCTTCGATCGGAAGCGTCTTGTCCATAATGCCGCCGGCCTGGCCCAGCATGGGGTTCGGCTTGACGTGCTTCTTAACAATGTTGATACCTTCAACAACGAGTTTTCCATCGTCATGAACAGCTGTAACAGTGCCTTTCTTGCCCTTGTCACGGCCGGTGATAACGATAACTTCGTCACCTTTACGGATACGTTGCATTTCCATCCTCTCCTTAGAGAACTTCAGGAGCGAGGGAAACAATCTTCATGAAGCGTTCGGTACGCAGTTCACGCGTAACCGGCCCGAAGATACGTGTTCCGATCGGTTCCAGTTTGTTGTTAAGCAAAACAGCAGCATTGCCGTCAAAGCAGATAGAAGAGCCGTCAGGACGACGAACGCCTTTAGCAGTTCTAACAACAACGGCAGAGTAGACTTCGCCTTTTTTGACACGGCCGCGCGGGGCTGCATCTTTGACGGTCACTTTGATAATGTCGCCAATATTAGCGTAACGGCGTTTGGAGCCGCCCAACACTTTAATACATTGAACTGAACGTGCACCGGTGTTGTCGGCTACGTCCAGATTAGATTGCATCTGAATCATGGTTATATATATTCCAACTTATTCCGAGTTCGACGCGATTCGCGGCGCTCGGCCAGTTTTGGTCCCGTCCGGGAGAAGAGTTTCCAATTCAATCTCACAGATACCCGCAAGTTTTGTGGGTTGTTCAAAAAAACCGGAACCCCAAGAACCTCTAACTACCTAATCCGAAAGAATTTCTTTCGCAAAAAGAATTAGAGAGCCGCAAGTATATCCGATATACGGATAACATTGCAAGCTCTCTAAAGTGCTTATTAAGATCTATTTACAAATCAATTAGATTTCAGCACGTTCGACGATCTTGGAAACTGTCCAGGATTTCGTGCGGGAAATCGGACGTGTTTCGGAGATTTCGACGATATCGCCTTCTCTAACGTCATTGTTTTCGTCATGAACATGGTACTTCTTGCTCTTGACGACGATCTTTCCGATCGGGTGTTTAACCTTACGTTCGACAAGAACCGTAACAGTCTTGTCCATCTTGGTGCTAATAGCTTTGCCGATCAGCGTGCGTGTCAGTTTGTTTTCGCTCATTTCGTCGCTGCCTTCTGAGCAAGAATCGTACGGACGCGGGCGATGTCGCGGCGTGTCTGACGAATCAGGCTCGTGTTTTCAAGTTGCTGATGAGACTTCTGCATGCGCAGGTTAAACTGGGCTTTCAGAAGATCCTGCAGTTCTTTGTTAAGCGCAGCTTCGTCCATAGCGCGTAAATCTTTGGCTTTCATTCTGCACTCCTATTACTGGCCGATTTGACGTGTAACGAACATGGACTTGAGCGGGAGCTTGGCCGCAGCAAGGCGGAAAGCTTCGCGAGCAAGTGCTTCATCAACACCGTCAAGTTCATAAATGACGCGGCCCGGCTGAACCAGAGCAACCCAGAATTCGGGATTGCCTTTACCATTACCCATACGGACTTCGGCCGGTTTGGAGGAAATGGGTTTGTCCGGGAAGACGCGGATCCATACACGGCCGCCGCGCTTGATGTGACGAGTGATCGCACGACGGGCAGCTTCGATCTGACGAGCTGTCAGACGACCGCGTTCTGTAACTTTCAGACCGAACTGGCCGAAAGAAACCTTAGCACCTCTCTGGGCCAGACCGTAGTTACGGCCTTTCTGGTCCTTACGGTACTTAGTTCTGTTTGGTTGAAGCATGTTTATTCTCCTTCCTTAGCAGCGGCGGCGGGAGCGGGTTTGCGCGGAGCGCGAGCCTGCTTGCCTTCAGCGCCGTCGGCCTGCTTGCGAGGACGGCGGTTAGCCGGCTTGCCGGGACGACGGTTGCGGCGGTCTTCGCGTTCGGCCGGAGCTTCGGCTGCAACATCTTTACCGGTGTTGTCGCCTTTGTAAACCCAAACCTTGACGCCGATGATGCCGTAGGTTGTCTGAGCTTCAGAAAAGCCGTAGTCGATGTCGGCACGAAGAGTATGAAGAGGTACACGACCTTCACGATACCATTCAGTACGGGCAATTTCTGCACCGTTCAAACGGCCGGAGGACATGATCTTGATACCAAGAGCGCCCTGACGCATTGCGTTCTGCATGGCACGCTTCATAGCGCGGCGGAACATAATACGTTTTTCGAGCTGCTGAGTGATGCTGTCGGCGATGAGCTGAGCATCGAGGTCAGGACGGCGGATCTCTTCGATATTGACGTGGACGGGAACGCCCATCAATTTCTGGAGTTCGGCCTTCAGAACTTCAATGTCTTCACCTTTCTTACCGATCACAACGCCCGGACGAGCGGAGAAAATTGTGATGCGAGCGTTCTTAGCCGGACGCTCGATAAGAATACGACCTACAGAAGCGTTCTTGAGCTTTTTGCCCAGGTAATCGCGAACTTTGAGGTCTTCAGCCAATGTGCGGGCAAAATCGCGGCCAGTAGCATACCAACGGGAAGTCCAGTCGTGTGTTACGGGAAGGCGAAAGCCTGTCGGATTAATTTTCTGTCCCATGGGTCACCTATTATTTCTTCGCCGGGGTATCACCGACTGTCACATAGATGTGGCAAGTCTGTTTACCGATACGGGCACCGCGGCCTTTTGCTCTTGCAGAGAAACGACGGAGAGTCGTAGCTTTCTCAACATAGATAGAAGTCACACGGAGTTCGTCAATGTCTGCACCGTTGTTGTGTTCGGCATTGGCAATAGCAGAATCGAGAGCTTTGCGGATGATGCCGGCAGCTTTCTTCTGCGTGAAAGAAAGAATGTTCAGGGCCTTGTCAACGGGCTTACCGCGGACAAGATCCGCAACCAAACGGCCTTTCTGAGCCGAGAGGCGAACTCCACGTACGATTGCTGTGGTTTCCATTGTTATTACCTCTTAGCTGGAGCAGCCTTCTTATCAGCTGCGTGGCCTTTGAAAGTACGGGTCAATGCAAATTCACCCAGCTTATGGCCAACCATGTTTTCATTGATAAAAACCGGCACATGCTGACGTCCGTTGTGGACGGCAATTGTTAAACCGATAAATTCAGGAAGAATTGTCGAGCGACGAGACCAGGTCTTGATAGGACGCTTGTCACGGCTAGCTTGAGCGGCTTCGACTTTCTTCAGTAAGGATCCGTCAACGAACGGTCCCTTCTTAAGCGAACGAGACATTCAGGCCCCCTTACTTGCGATAGCGACGCGACACAATCATGTTGTCGGTGCGCTTGTTGTTACGAGTACGATAACCCTTGGTGAGCTGACCCCAAGGTGTGACAGGAGCGCGACCGGTACCGGTACGACCTTCACCACCACCGTGCGGATGGTCAACAGGGTTCATCACAACGCCGCGGACGGTCGGACGAATACCGCGCCAACGCTTGGCACCGGCTTTTCCGAGTTCACGCAGGCTATTTTCTTCATTGCCGACGGTACCGATAGTTGCACGGCATTCGATGAGAATGCGGCGAACTTCACCGGAACGCAGACGGATCTGAGCGTAAGCACCTTCGCGAGCAAGCAGCTGAGCGAAAGCACCGGCGGCACGAACCATCTGAGCGCCTTTACCGGGCTTCATTTCGATATTGTGAATCGTGGAGCCGACGGGAATGTTGCGCAGGGGAAGAGCATTACCGACTTTGATCGGAGCTTCCTGACCGCTCATGATTTCATCGCCGGCTTTCAGGCCTTTAGGAGCGATGATGTAGCGGCGTTCGCCGTCCTTATAGAGGACGAGAGCGATGTTGGCGGAGCGGTTCGGATCGTATTCGAGACGTTCAACAATAGCGGGAATACCGTCTTTATCGCGCTTGAAGTCGATGATACGGTAGGCCTTCTTGTGGCCGCCGCCTTGATGACGAACAGTGATACGGCCGAAATTGTTACGACCGGATCCGCGGTTCTTCTTTTCTACGAGGGCTGCAAAAGGTTTGCCTTTGTGCAGTTCCGGATTCACAACCTTAACGGCGTGACGACGACCGGCAGATGTAGGTTTCAGTTTAATCAGAGCCATTACTTCACCTCTGCGAAGTTAATTTCCTGACCTTCTTCTAAGCAAACATAAGCCTTGCGAACGTCATTGCGTTTGCCGGGGAAACGACCGTTGCGTTTCTGTTTGCCCTTAAGGTTCAGCATTTGGACGCCTTTGACCTTCACTTTGAAAAGTAACTCAACGGCGGCTTTCACATCTTCTTTGGTTGCTTCAGGAACAACGCGGAAGATGTACTGATTGTTCTTTTCACCGATTCTGGTGCTCTTTTCAGAGACGATAGAACCGAGGATTGCTTTGTAAAGGAAATCTTGGCTCATCCCCACATCTCCTCAAGTTTGCTGATTGCTGCTTTTGTAACAACAACGGAATCAAAGTGAACCAGGGAGACCGGATCAGCATAACGCGGCTCGACAACCCAAACGTTCTTCAGGTTGCGGCTGGCGAGATCCAGATTTTCGCTGATTTCGTCAGTGATGATAAGAGCGCTGTTCAGACCCATGGCTTTGAGCTTGTTAGCAAAGTTCTTTGTCTTGGGTGTGTCAACGTCAATGTTCTCCACAACGACGAGACGACCGTCGATAGCTAACTTGGAGAGAATGCAGGCCATTGCGCCGCGCATCATCTTCTTGTTAACTTTCTGTGTGAAGTTTTCATCGGGTGTGTTGGGGAAAGCTCTGCCGCCTCCGCGCCATACCGGAGAGGAAGACATACCGGCACGTGCACGGGCTACGCCTTTCTGGCGCCAGGGTTTGCGTGTAGAGTGGTGGACAGCTTCACGAGTCAGCTGTGCACGGGTTCCGAGACGAGCGTTGGCTTGATATGCAACAACGATCTGGTGAACCAGTGCTTCATTGTATTCACGACCGAAAACGGTGTCGGCAGCCGCAAGGGTTGCGGTCTGCTGGCCCTGATCGTTTACGACTTTCAGTTCCATAAATCGCTCCTTAGGCTTTGGCCTTAACAGCCGGACGGATGATTACTTCGCCGTTGGCGCAGCCGGGGACGGCTCCGCGGACCAGGATCAATTGACGATTGGCGTCCACACGGGCGATAACCAAGTTCTGAGTTGTGCGCTGGACATCACCGAGGTGACCGGCCATACGCTTGCCAGGGAAAACACGGCCCGGATCCTGACGGTTACCGATAGAACCGGGGGCGTTTGTAGACACGGAGTTACCGTGGCTGGCGCGGTTGGAAGAGAAGTGATGACGCTTGATTGCGCCGGCAAAACCCTTACCGATTGTCGTACCCGTAACGTCAACTTTCTGACCTTCGGAGAACATATCGATGGAAAGAGTCTGACCGACTTTCATCTCGCCGATCTTGTCTTCTTCAACATGGAATTCTTTGAGCACGGAACCTGCTTCGACACCAGCTTTTTCAAACTGGCCTTTAAGAGGCTTGCTCACACGCGACGGCTTCTTGGAGCCGAAGGCGACTTGCACTGCATTGTAGCCGTCAGTCTCAACCGTTTTTACCTGTGTAATGCGGTTGTTCGACACTTCGAGCACGGTTACCGGAATGGAAACACCATCTTCGGTAAAGATGCGCGTCATGCCGATCTTGCGACCGACGAGGCCGAGCTTCTCACTCATTATTATCTCCACCCAGGCTGCGATTGGCCTGGACAAGTTAGAAAAAGTCACCGAAAAAGATTAGCGGTGACCACGAAAGACGCAGATTGTACATCGTGAACTTTAAAAAAGCAAATAATCTCCTTCAATTCATAGAGTTATCAATTGTAAGGTGACTAAATATTCCTCTGCTTGAGGCAGTTTTTAGATTTTTCTGGGAGGACACCCCGAAGAGTTTTACGAGGTTTGACAAGATCTTTAATATTTTGATACCTTAATCCCCGCACCCAGAGCGGCACCTTGGTGTTCTCGAGCTGTACCGGTGAAAAGCCCGCCAGATCGGGCAAAAGCGCTTCGGACCTTCCGGCACGTCCCCATTTCGATTTCCTTTTGCTCCTCTTTGAGCAAAAGTTTTTTGAGCCGGAAATATAATCTTTACAATTAATAACTTATTTATCCGTTTACTTTTTATAAGAAAATGCAATCTAAAAAGATCTTTCTTTCGCTGATTGCCGCACTCACTTTTACGGCGAGTTCAGCAACGGCTTCCGACGTTTACAGCGTGGATACGTTCGCGATCGGAACATTAATAAACGGACAATTCAAGGTTCCTAATAAGGAAAAAGCTGAAGCCTGCTACAAAATCTTAAATGATGAAACCCGCCGTCTTGAATACATTCTTTCCGCTTATGATCCCGACAGCGATGTCACACGACTGAATGAACATCCCGGCGAATGGATTCAAATTGAACCTGAGACTTTTGAGATATTGAACGGGTCCAAAACAATCGCCGCGCTCACGCACGGAACTTTTGATCCGACAGTCGGCGCTTTGGTCAAGCTTTGGAGTGTGGACCAGCCCGAACACCGCGTCCCCAGTGAAGCCGAAATTAAAAAAGCCTTAATTAATGTCGACTACAACTTGATCGACGCTAAAAAAGAAAACGGCAAGTATTTCGGCAAAATCGGAAAGAAACAAGCCGTCGCTTTCGGAGCCATCGGCAAAGGCTACATCGCCGATAAAGTCATCAATAAGCTCAAACAAGGCGGCTGCGGAGACTCTTTGATCAGTCTCGGCGGCAACGTGATCGGCTCCGGTACAAACGGCTCCGATAAGCCGTGGTCTATCGGGCTGCAGAGACCTGATAAAGAAAGAGGAGAATATTTCGCGGTCGTTCCGCTGAAAGATACTTCTGTCGTAACGTCCGGTGACTATGAAAAGTTCTTCATCAAAGACGGCGTCAAGTATCACCACATCCTGAATCCGAAAACCGGCAAACCCGTCCCCGCAACCTTATCCTCCGTAACTATCATTGACGATAACTCCGCGAAAGCCGATGCTTTGTGCACTGCCCTTTTCGTCATGGGCTGGTCTGGCGCAATCGAGTATCTTCAGAAGCATCCCGATCTGAAGGCAGTCCTTCTGTCGGAAGATCTGAAACATGTTGCCATGACGAACTCTGCTTCCAAGATTGTCAACATCATTGATAAAGACATGACGGTCGACATTATTCCGCCCAAAGGCAAGATTGCTTTTACCGAGCCCAATCAGAATTAATGGCTTTAAAACGCAAAAAGCGCTCCGGAGTATTGTACGTGTCTTATAGATTTCTTTCCTAAATAATTCTCCTGCCGGATACTGCCTCTAATTAAAAAAGGAGGCAGAAGATGCAGATTGATTGGCCGCGGTACGTTAAAACTGCAAAAGAACAAGGACTCACAGGGATTGAGGTCGTTCGACTCATTCAGATAGAAACGAACCGCAAAGTTAACATTTCTGAAGTCAAGCGGCGCTTGGCCGGAACAGAATCTTCAACGCTTGGCTTTGAAGCCGATACCGTTGACGTCATCGACTTAATCGAAGAAGACCTGCCTCAGGAGACAACGCTTCGCGTCAATGCAAACGGGATGACTTTTGAGTTCCGGACGTTAAGTCCGGAAGACTCTGTCGTTGGCATTCTAAGGAAGATGGACGGAGCAGCCGGATGAACATTCATCTTCAAGATGTGCATGTCACGCTGGTTATATCACCGACAGATTTGCGGTGCGGCTATCACCGCCTCCACTCCATTGCACAAGACCAGCTCGGAATTAACTTAAATGGCGGAAAGGAAGCCGTTGTCTTTATTTCTAAAACGCGGCGGATCTGCAAGATCATCACTTCCGATAATCGAGGAACAATGCTTCTGACCAGAACACTGCACCACGGCCGATTCGAAGAATTGTTGGTGCGAGTCGGCGAGCAAGCAAAGTGCGCTTTGACGCTGCCGGAGCTGGAGCGTTTTTTAAACGGAGAGCGCCTCTATTACAAGGCAGAGTCATTCTGGTAAGTCATTAAAATTTAATAACGCCGCATTGATTTTTAAAGAAATTGATGCGGCGTTTTAATTTACTTATCGTTTTAAATTATCTTTAAATTCAAACAACTAGTTGTATTTCAATAGTTAGTATGCTATAATTTACCCAATAAATGACCAGTGGGTTTAATAATAATGAAAGACCTCAATTCACTCTCTAAGGAAGAACTGATTAAATTGGTTGCTCTGCAACAAGAGCAGCTCCGAGTTGCCGAAGAAGGGGCTGAGAAAGAGCGGATTATCGCGGAAAAAGCCCAGAGAACAGCTGAAATCAAAGAGCAGTCACATTTGAAATTTGCGCACGGCGTAATCTTCATGGCTCAAAATCTCAAGGAAGTGAATGGAAACTACCTTGCACAAGTCGAAGACTTCCTGTGCTATGCAGATGACGAGGAGTCAAGAAAAGCAATTAAAGTCCTCTACGACATGATTGTCCACAGCTTAAGCACGATCGCTGCAGCATCCGGACAGATTGCGGGCTTCTTTGCTCACGGCAATGAGAAAATGAAATCCGGAGAAACATCCGAGAAAGCTTACGAGAATGCAACCCGTTCTCTGGAAGAGCTAAAGAAAGTCCGCTCCTTTAGCAACAACATTAAAGGGGTTGCGAAATTTAGTGCTGCCATCTCGAAGGCAGCAGAGGCGCTTAGTCCAACGACAAATTTAACAGTCGAATCTCAGCAAAAGATCTCTTCCATTGTGCGTGCCGCTGCGCCGACTGCAGATCAAGTAAAACAAACTCATCGCGGACGCGTCAACAATATTAGTAAGCTTCCTGAGGCGGCACCGGTCACAGCTTCTGAAACATCAGCCGTGTGCGACAAATGTGGAGAACCCTTGAGCGGCTGGGAGGTTTTAATTGCAGATCTTAAAACCGGAGTGACCCAGCTCGAGGCTGGCTTCCGACAGCAAAATACTTATAAATTAGGCTTCTGTCAGAAATGCGGTCGAGTTGAAGTGTTTATGGAGCCGGAACAAGATCATCCGCTCTTCCCCGACAGGCTTATAAGTACTAAAACGATCCTCTCTTTTAATCAGGCTATGTGCATCGGCATCCCCTTGGAACGCGCATTAAGGCAGTTCGAAAAAGATGCCGAGCTCGGTTCGAACACGGGTTCATACTCTCTATATGACTATCAGCGCTTTTATTTGAAGCCGTTGTTTAAAGCGATCGAAAAAACGGTGCAGAATCGTGCCGTGCTCGTGTGCGATGAAACACCGTTCGATTGCTTGCAGGATCAGGGACGCGGGAAGATCCCAGCCGCCGGAATCGAGCCAAAAGCAAAAACAAATTACGTTGTTGCAGTGACCACAGCCGACGGAGCACCTCAGCCGGCAACGCTGTACTATTACAGCCCGACTCGAAGCGCCGAGAATATCGGCAAAATCTTATCCGATTACAGCTTCAAAACCTTGGTAACCGACGGCTACAGCGGCTACAAGACAATCATTAAAAACAGGAACTTGGATAAGGCAGAAACAGAACAGGTCCGCCATCAGTCTTGCCTGGTGCATCTCCGTCGAGAACTTCTTAAAGTTGTTCTGCCCTCGGATCTGTACAAACAGCTTCTGGACAAGTCCGAAGAATACGTAACACAAGAACTTCAAAAACAGCTTCTGGCAAATACAGACGGGATGAAGCTGCACACAGCGTTAAAAGCAATTAATGCCGTGTTCCGCATTGAGGCTGAGAAAAACGCCGGACTGCTTAATCCGGAACAAGCTAGAAAAGCGCAAGCCGAACTTATCAAGTATTTGGATCAAATGATGTTGGAGGCAAGCAAAGGCCTTGTTACACAGAAAGGCACTACTTGGGTAAGAACAAGGAATATTCCGACGGCAAAACCATGTGTTTACTACCTGAACGCTCGGGAGGACTTTGCAACATTCTTAGGCAGCAGCGAAATCCCGCCCTGCACGAATAAGGTTGAAAGAGCCATCCGAGGAGTTACGATCCTTCGTAAAAACAGTCTGCATAAACACTCGGCAAATTACATGGAAGCCATGTGCATGGCTCTGTCCATCGATGCAACCTTGAGGGAAAACGGAATTGATCCCTTTAAGTGGCTCCAAAAATACAGCCGGGCACTATTTAAACATATGACCGCTAAGGGGCTCTCTCAGGTATGGAAGGAAACCGGCCAGAGGAAAAACAAATTCTCTATCCGTCTCCCGGAAAAGTTGGAAGAGGCAGATAAGAAGATCAATAAATATCTTCCCGAAAAACTTGCTGAAGACTTCGATATGCAACCTTGGTTGGACTCTATCTTCCGGGCGTAGAGTCGAAATTAAATAGTCTCATCAAAATGAGAAAACTCCGGTGCTCTATACGAGGACCGGAGCGTTCGGGCTGTGTCGTCGGTGCAATAATCTAAAAAATAAGCTATAAAACGTACAAAAAACTCACTTTGCATTGGGGCTATGTCAATCGTTCAAATTTATTTTAGACAGTAGTGGAGAAGTTCAGATTATGTGTTGTCATTTTTTCGTACAAGACAAATATCGTGCAAAAAAACTTCTTGGACTATTTTTGTTTGTATTCATCTTGCATTATTACTTTAAGCCATTGCTGAAGTTCAGATAGTTTCTTTTCCTTCTTATTAGAAGGATCAATAATAACCTCTTTGTAATATGCGTGATATTGAGGTACATTCTTCAAAGAAAAAAGTTCATGAACTTTGATAGGAGAAACTTCTGGTAATGAGCTTTCCCGAAAAGGAAAGCCTGTATAAAAAAGGAACATTGGCTTTTGCATAGGTAAAAGAAAATCAACTATTCCGTTTCGAATTGCAATAATCCCTGTTGCCATTTTTGCTATGTAAGGCAGCTCTTTCACATCTAAGAATAGGTTGTGTGAACCCGAATTTCTTGTATTTATTATAAAATCAAGACCTGAAGACTTAACAATAGATATAATTTCATTTAAAGAAAGATCCTCCGAATCGCAAGATTGGCTTTCGGGAAAAATAATTACAAAACTATTCTTAAACTTTTCTCCCCAATAAACATATTTTTTATCATTTAGTTTAATAGGCAAAAATTTCGATGTCGGTTCCTCATTTAAATAGTTTGCCATATAACTTATATAGTCTAGATTTTTCCGTTCTTCAAAAACTTGAAAATAAGAAAACGGAAAAATCGTAGAACATTTAATATCATTAAAATGAAACTCAAAAGGCAAAAAATTTATCGATAAAGAAGGAAGAAAAATAAAGTTTGCGTTAGGAAAAAACGATTTCACTATATCTTTATGATATGGATGATATCCTACGAATAACATATTTTTAAGTTGCTTATTTTTAGCAAAAGAAGCTAAAAAGAGGGACAAAAATATTGAGATCTCTCCAGCATGAGCTTTTAAAAAGATAATATGCTCTATAGATTTTAGGTTGGAATTTTCTATTTGTCTTTCAACTTTATTTAAAACGATTTTATTCAAAAAAAAGGGAAAAGAGAAAATACCAATTTTTATTTTACTATTGAGAGCCTTATTATCGATTTCTATTAACTTAATTTTAAAAAAATAAATATAGACCTTATCTTCTTTCCTTAATAGCTCTAAAGAAAATAATTTAAGAAAACTATATAAAATTTTCTTTATTTTTTTGTTGTTCATAAATCGTCGGAATATTTAACCTCAATATTTAATCCTGAATCTCTTTTTACATTGACTGCTATTGCTGTAGACAACCCAGAAGGTTTTAGATCATTAATAAGAATCCTTTCTCCGAAAGGCGCTCCAAAAATGATTTGATTAAAGCGAATTCCGAATTCTTTTAATCCTTCTTTTAACTGCTTTTCACTTTCTTTTGTTCTTGCGGTTATTAACAGGACGAAATCATTTTCTGGAATTTGTGACATAAAATCTTTAACTCCAGGCAAAAGTCTATCCTTTCCTTTCAGGTAACCATTGTGTTCGAAAATGGTACCATCTATATCAATAATCCAAGTTTTTGGGAGTTTAGAAAGAACCAACATTTAGCCCCCGATATAATCGCAAATTTCACCATCTCGAGGAAGTGATATAGCACGTGCTGATGGAAATGGATTTGAAGGCGCAAAATCATTAATAAGCACTCTGGGAGCGTGATTCAATCCTGTAATTATGAATTTCGGTTTAATTCCAACTGTACTCAACAGCTCATAAATTAACTCTTCAAAATTTTTCGGCCTAGAAGTCGTTATCACAATCTGGGCTCCTCTCTCTTGGAGCTTCCTGACAGTATCGCAGTTTTTCATTAAAAGAGTTCGTTGATTAGACCAGTTAATTTTCCCAAAGTTACCGGAGTTTTTTATTAATACACCATCAAAATCTATAAAATAAGTCGTATTTCTTAGTTGTTCGTCCTTCCATTCAGCGAAAGTACCAAAATCTTTATAGTGTAAGGTCTCTATGAATTGAAAAATTAGGTTTTTCTTAGCAATTAGGTAAGAGATAACATTGGAAACGTATAATTCCCCATCTAGTTTAAACTTACTAAGTTCGTTGTAAGCATTGCAAAAATCTGAAATATCATTGAATACATAAACACCAAGACAAATAAGTGGAGAAACAATTTCTTTCTCTACAATATCTAATAATAATGCTTGTTCATTTACAATAAGGAAGCTTTTCCCGGGGAGATTAGAAACGTCTTTTACCTTGTTAATGTTTAGGCCCACTACAGAATTATCTTTAAACTCCACTCCTTCCAGGCCCACAACATTATCAGAATCCTTCACTACCACCAAACCTTTAAGGCCGATCTTCTGTGCTGTTTGGTAGATTGTCTCACTCGGAGAAGACGTAAAATTCTCGAGCACACAAATTACCATTTTAATATTCAAATTCTGAAGACTGCTCTCTAAAGCCTGCCGTAATATAAGTGAGGCATCGTACCTGAGATCGTGCTCTTTTACTATTGTGAAAACTACTTGATCAAACTGAGTCAAATCTATTTTTTCGATAGCTTTTTGCACCATCAACTTGCCATCTGGATGAGTCAATAACCATTTCGGTCGCATATTTGGAAATCGGCTAGATTTGCCAGCACAAGGGATTAATAAAGTCTTCATAGGTTTCCTTTTATAGTTAATTCGGCTGCGCTCTCAAGAAATCTCAAAGTTTCGTCGTCTTTACAATATGGAACAATTCTTAAAATATGAAGAAGAATTAAATCTTTTTCTTCTGTCTTGGACAATGAAAGTCCAAACCTTTCCAGGTTATTTTTCAATTCTTCCGCTAAAATTTTGTTCCTCACAATTCTGTTTGAACTATACCCTTCTTTTCTACAACTCCAATTATATTTAAGGTCAAACAATAACTTTGAGGCATCAATCTTCCAGGAATCATAAAAAGAATCAAGGAGATCAAGAATATACAATTTTCCAGTAGGCGTAACAATAAAATTTTCTAATGTTGAATCTCCAAGACAACTCGAAGCTCTTCCAATCGAACCATAGTCAGCCCCTATTAAGTATTCTTTTACATCAAAAAATACAAAAGGATAATTTTCCGGAATTTTTATACTGCTTGCTTTCTTTATAAAAGCATCCCGGGAGTTAGACTGTGCACCAGGAATCTCTGAAAGGGCCTTAAGAATTTCCGCAAATTTATGCGCCAACAATTTAACGACTTGTACATTCAAAGAGGGCACAATGTTCGAGAGGGAAGATCCTTGAACATATTCCATATCGAAATAATAGCAGTCCTCTTTCAAGCCGTCGGAGAAGATATCAGGTGTTGCTACATTCTCTACATTGGCCAGAGTTTCCAATATATGTTTCTGTTTTAAGCATTGGATAGATAATCTTTCATTGTACGAAGGAGAAGAAGAGATTTTTCTTACAAACAAATTGTTATTTGTTTTACAAAGCAGAATTTGGCAGCCGCTATGGCCCGACAATTCTTTTAAGATTTCAATCTTCATATCAAAGAAAATCTGAACTTTCGACAATACCTTTGTAGAAGGCGCCGCATATACTGTCATAGTCTTCCCAAGCATAAGTTGTCAGAGACAACCAAATGACGGCATGCAGGGCTTTTATTTTCCTTCTTGAAACACCAGGCAGAGAATCAAAAAAATAATTTTCCATATCTGACCAGTTATTAGACAAAATTTCTATTTCAACTCCCCGTGTTTGAATATCCAAGGCAAAGTTTTTTCTATTAAATTGATCGTAATTTCCAACGATGGAATAATAAAGTTTTGCCCAATCATAGTCCGGATCTCCGTAAAATTTAGTTTTACCAAAGTATCCTCTTGGGTCAATCAAAAATAAATTTCTTTTTACCCTATCGTAAAGCATGTTCGAGAAAGTCACGTCACCGTGGATTAGGCGGAAGGAGCTTGGATAAAAATCAGACAATGTACTTTTCAATGCGGCTTTATCATAAAAAATATTTTTATAATATTTCCCATTAATTTTTATGTATTCTTCTTTTGCGAAGGGGACTAGCTCTTCAATTTTTCCAAGTCGAGAGAAAGTTTTAGTTATATACGTTTCTTCCAAATCATTAAGATTTGCCGGAACCTCTCCACCAAGATCATGTAATTGTTTTATCGTAGAGATGATAAGGTGAAGAATCTCAATTTTTTCAGACTTTGTTAAGCAGTTGAACTCCCAAATATTTTTACCCTGAATTCTCTCCATAACCAAAGGTTGATAAGAAAAAATTTTAGGAACTTTATCAAAGCCTAATTCTTTAACTTTTTTATACCAATCAATCTCAAAATTGGATATGTTTTTGCCGTACTCCGTTACTGCTCTTTTAGTGACAGTCTCTTTGTTGAAGATGACTTCGTTAAAAGGCCTACAAATACTTCCGTTTTGTGCAGTAAATGCCGATAACGTCCCCACTTCTACAACATTTTCTAAGTAAAACTCTTTAAATTGAATTTTCTTAGATTGAACCCAAGGTACAAATGCCCCTTCCCTAGGAAGATCCTCAAGTTCCTCTTTATTTTTTAACAAAAAGACCCCGGCGACCCCTTGAGAACTTGAGGCTTGGTGAACGAATTCTCCGTTTATAAAGGACCATCGGCATGGGAATGAGCTTGACAAGCCAACCCAATTAAACTTTTGTGAATCTTCCAAAACAAACTTAGGTAGTTCGAAATCTTTTTCAAAAAGCAAATCACACCAAACTATCAAAACTGGCTCCGCTTCCGGGACATATTGATCTAATACCTTTCTAATTCCTGAAATTGTCCCCTTCCCATCTGCATCCGTTATAGTTATATCAAACTCGGTTGCATATACCCCTAGATATTTTTTGAGGGGTTCTTTTTGATAGTCGCAAATTACGTGGACTTTATAATCCTTAAATGCCTCTAATGCCCAAAAGATAAGAGGCTTATTTTTAACTGGTACCAAACATTTAGGTTTATTTCTGGTCAAGCTTTCGAGTCTAGTACCTTTACCACCAGCCTGAATAATTACATGCATGTTATTCCAACCCAAGCATCAATAAATTTTGAACATGAAGAATTCCTACTACTTTTCCTTCTTCATCTACAACTATTAGTTGATTAATTTTGAATTCTTTTAATCGACTAAGCGCATCCCAAGCCAAATCGTTCATATTGATTGTTTTTGGTGTCTTCGTAGCAACATCTATCGCTTTTGTGATATTAAAATCAATTCCCTTCTTTAGGCTTCTCGCTAAATCACCTTCTGTATAAACACCCACGGGTCTATATTGTCTATCAACAATAACAAAAGAACCCAAATGGGAGTTCGTCAAAGAAATAATTCCAGACATTAAAGAAGCCCCTTCCGAAATTAAAGGGCACTCTGCCGCTGGTTTCATTACATCTGCTACTTTTAACGTTAACCTTTTCCCTAACCTTCCAGCTGGATGTGTCATGGCAAAATCTTTTGCGTCAAATCGCTTAGCTCTCATACATGCTATAGCTAAAGCATCACCGATTGCCAAAGTGGCGGTAGTGGAGGCTGTAGGAGCTAAGTTATAAGGACACGCTTCTCTCTCAACGGAAGTTAATAGAGTAACTGTAGATAATTTTGCTAACGTACTATTTTTATTTCCGGTGATAGCCAGAATATTAACGCCTAATCTTTTGATTGACGGAAGGATTTTTAAAAGCTCATCAGATTCTCCGGAGTAAGAGATGCCCACAAACAAATCCTCTTTTCTTATCATGCCTAAATCACCGTGGGCTGCCTCAGTCGGATGAACAAAGTACGATGGTGTACCCGTGGATGCAAAAGTAGCTGCAAGTTTTCTAGCAATATGACCAGATTTCCCAACCCCAGAAAATATGACATTCCCAGGCGTATTTAAAATGAGGAAAACCGCATCAACAAATGATGAATCCAACCGATTTTTTATTGCTGATATAGACCCTTCCTCAATTTCCAAAACTTCTTTTGCAAACCCTAAAATTTCTGAATCAGTAATCGACATAATAAGAAATCCCAACAATCCGAACTAATACCGTATGACGCTACCGAAGATTCATTGAAAAGACTCCAGGGTATCCTCAATGTTCTTCACATCTAACGTTTACTTGTAATGTAAAAAGTAAAATAACGAGATATGTTAGCACGGGCGGTATTTTAAGACCCAAAATATAGAGGACAAACCTGTGATGGCGTTGCGTCCATTTTCAAAGAGCCGTGCTCTAACCATAGCACTCGTGTACAACATTTTTCTATCAACTGTCTTGAGTGAGTCGCTATTACCAAAATATTTGCCCTTTCAATCAGGCCGTTAAGTCTTTTCTCCGCCTTTTGTTGAAAATTTTGATCACCTACCGAAAGCCATTCATCCATAAGCAAGATATCTGGACTCATCATGGTGGACACAGCAAAAGCTAATCTCATATGCATACCCGTGGAATAAGTTCTTACAGGCATATTAATAAAATCGCCCAACTCAGTAAATTCAATAAGGCTGTCGAGTTCTTCGATAACTTTCTTTTTAGGTATTCTCAATAAGGCAGCTCTTAAAAAAATATTTTCTATGCCGGTGGCTTCTGGATCTATACCAAGGGAAATATCAATCAATGATCCGATTGTCCCCTGGATATCCACAACACCGCTTGAAGGCTCATATACCTTACTCAAAACTCTTAAAAATGTGCTTTTACCTGCTCCGTTATGACCAATTAAACCCACGCGTTCATGAGGTTGGACAGTTAAGCTCAAGTTATCTAAAGATCTGACAATGGATTTTCCAGACTCAGTAAGCCCTATCCTTCCTCCAGTTGCCACCCCCATGATTGTTTTCTTTAAGGATCTGCCTTGAGAATTAAAAATCGGGATATCAATAGTTACGTTTTTAAGATATATGCTCGTCATTTTCACAACCAGTAAGCAATTCGCCCTCTAAATTTATTAAAAACAAAAATAGAAAGCATCCAACCTAAAACAGCGATAGTAATAGAAACAATCCAATTAGTAAGGGATGGAATATTTCCTAATAAAGGCGCTCTGACTATTTCCAACAAATGGTAAGCGGGATTTGGATCTAGGATCATCACGCTGGTTCTCGACGGAAGTAAGTTTGGCATCCAGATAATCGGAGTCACGTAAAAAAATATTTGAAGTAGACTAGCCACTATCTGAGCCAAATCTCTAAATCTGGCACAGACAATACCTATCAAAAGAGAAAGCCATAGTAGATTAATTATCAATATGATCAATCCCGGAAAAAAAAGAAGGGAACCGAGGTCCAAAGGTCTTTGAACAAAGATTAGAACAAGAGGAAAAATTAATAAGTTATGCAAGAAGATATAAAAGTTTCTTGCAACCATTCGAAGGCAATGCAAAAACAATGGCAACGGCAACTGTTTGATAATCGGTTCTGCGCCAACAAAAGTCGTAGTTGCTTCCATGATTGTTGAAGCAATGAAGTTCCAAATGATTAGTCCAGAGGCTAAAAATGGGAGAAATTCATACATTGGGGATTTGAAGAGCCCCCCAAAAATTACCCCTATACAGCCAATCATGACACCTGTAGAAATAGTTATCCAAAATGGGCCGAGAGTTGAGCGTCTGTATCTTTGTCGAATGTCAGATCTTGCGAGATAGAGAGAAAGGGGAAGATCCTTGAGAGCATCAAATATGTCTGCAACACCTTTTTGTTGAAATATAAATTTATATTTTTTGTTCGGCACTTGGTTTCTCACGGCTATTTATTCCAAAATTTGAACTGAATAGAGCTACGCGCTGAGAGTGTCTCAAATTTTGTGTCTGCCCTAAATTCATAACTTAGGTTGCTCTTCGGA
>OGKW01000585.1_pt1 | contig 29962 bp, 22 predicted proteins | sample 1572601 | NCBI WGS metagenome assembly OGKW01 (sample SAMEA2581875, study PRJEB24529) | metagenome | biome: Human gut stool | place: China | collected 2011
TCGTTGCATAATTCTTGTTCGAATAAAATGTGTCAAGTGATATTGACAAAACCAGTAGAACTTTTGAAAAAGGCAAGGGAGAACTATGAAAAACGTAAATCTGAAAATCCAGATTGGACTGATTCGGGACACGTTCTGTATCAAGAAGATAGCGGACTTGCTATGCTGCCAAAAGTCATTGGCAGGAGATACAAGAAATTTATGCAGAGTACAGATATTCCATACCGCAATATGCACGTTTTAAGGCACACGTTTGCAAGTTTACTTGCGAAAAATGGTGCGTCACCGAAAGACTTACAAAGCCTTTTAGGACATTCAGATTCTTATACTTCGATACAAATTTACACACATTCATACAAGGAAGTTCAGCGTAAAAACACAATGCTTTTAGACCAAGAAATCTTTGAAAAAGGCAGTGAGGTTGGATAAGCGTTTTTGTGCTAAAATAAGGGTTATACTTCGTGTGCGACACCAACTTGTCGCTTGAAAGCAAATCAGATATATCAAGGTGGCTTATGGTGTGAAGAAGTTGTATACAGATGATACAACGATCAATGATTGTAAATTTCAAAGTTTCATATTTTCATATATTCAAGTCCCGTCACCTCGACCAATCACTCGCCGTGACGGGCATTGTCCGTCATGGCTTTTTTATTATCAGAACTTAAAGCCGCAGGGGGAGTTTTTGTATTACCTAAAAAAGTAGGGTTATGCTTTGAGAAACCGAAAAGCGTAACCCTTTTTTTGTATGCTCCACATAGCAAAAGTGCCTTATGACTAGCATTAAGGCACTTTATCGATTCAATCTTTCCCCAACCTCTCCGAAATCTCCAAGACAAGCTTCTGATCCTTCTCAGAAAGCCTCGATACGCTGTCCACGATCTTCTGTGTGAGGACAGGATTTTTGCTGCCATCGTCGAAAAACTGCTGATGATAAAGATATAGAGCAGATAAAACGAACCATGCTTGAACGTGTCGAAAGTATCGAGCCTAGAATAAGAGATTATGCAGAAGAATGGCATATCAACATATTCAGACAAAAAGATCTCCGTTGGAGATATAAGAAAAACTCAGCTTATCACTACATATGGTGTTGGCGCTATAGTTGACTTTAAGAACGATACTGTTGTTATCGCTTCTACAGACGATTGGGACTATTCCCCTAATGACGCTGATGAGGTAGAAAATCAAAAAATACTCAATTTTTTAAGGAGCTTCATCAGCTTTTTGGCTTCTTCTTTTGTGATATGAGTTGTTACATCTTTAGATATCTCGCCGTCTTTATCCAACAGCTTTATGCTGCTAAGCGTTTGTAGATATCCGCACCACATTGCATACAGCGCTCTGATTTTCACTTGTCCTACTTCTTCTTTCCCAAAAAACAGATCAAACAGAATATCCATCACGTCTTTTACAAGAATGAATATCACCGCTGCCACCTGTCCCCCAAGAGAGCGGCGGTATCTACACCACGCTACTTTTCAGTAAGATATTCATTTCTGTCAAACAACTGCTCAATTGAAAGATTTTTAAACCTCGGAATGTTGTATCCAAACGGCGAGTTGAGAGCCTTTACAAAGTCTTTCGTATAGCCGTGATTTTTTAAAAGATCGTCCTCATACTTTATTTTCTCTTCTTGCTTTGTGTCATCTTCCCTTTTTGTGATACAGCGCTGCATAACATAATGATAAATGGAGAAGTAAGAATCCACTGTACGAATATCTCCTATGTATTCTTTCAGTTCACGAACTACAGTAAGATGAGCAATACAGTTGCGGTATTTTCTTGTCATGACGCTGTCTGCATTATTGATATCGACTTCAACGCACTTGCGCAGCCGCTCGTTCTTTTTCAAGAACAAATTCGGCGACTTATCACAAAGTTCACAAAGCGTCTGTGAAAGTATCCTGTAGTCATTTTTCAAGTTCTTTGAAACCAACTCAGGAATTATCTCCTTATACAGCCCAAAATCACGTTCAAGGCAGTGTATCGCAATAACATACCTTGCATTGACATTTACAAGATTTTTCACCAGCAGATACATGACCGTAAGATAAAGCCCGATAACAGCCTTTGCCCTCTCCTTAGCCACGTTTTCTCTGCCCTTTGCCTGCTGTTTCACATTTTTGAAATCATCAAAGCTGATGTTCTTTATCATTCTCGCAAGCTCACTGCGCTTTGCTTCCAAAGAACTGTTCATGTCAGGAAATTCCACACAGCTCTTGTAATAACGCTCTATCTGCGTGTCAGGGATACCCCCGAGAACAAACATGACAACTTTCTCATTCTTAGCCACTTCTCTTATCTTCTGGGCGTTCGCATACTTGATAAGGTATACAAACCGAGAGGACTCGATAACATTGTTTGTTATGAAATTTCTCAGACCATGTATGCCCTTGCCTTTTTCTTTAAGCTTTAAAATCTCGCTTATCCTATCGTCCGTGATCTTGTCGTCTATACCGAGTATAGTCAGTGCGTCACGGAACATCGTAAGCTTCGCTGAAGCCGCAGGCTTTCTCATGGAAGCAATGTTCTTTACGATAAAAAGCTCGTTGGTTATCCTCTGGCTGTCATTGAACAGCTTGTAGCCCACCGTAAGCTCACACTCAACATTAACAGCAGAGCTTTTCATTATCTTCAAAAACTCCTTGATGTTATCAAACTTGCTGATAAGCGTTGTAAGAAGATCGTTTATCTCCTTACCGTCAAGAAAATATGTGAGCATATATATCATTTTGGAGAAATACAAAAGGTCAGATGCATTCTTCTTTTCGCTGTCAAGAATTTTCTCATCAAAATCCATGTCAGCCTTGCCAAGCTCCTTGATAACGTCACCGTTCATGTGGTCGGCGATATTTTCAAAATCATTCCTGAATTTGCCCCAAAGCTTTGCCGCTTCATCAGCATATATCCCCTCTTTTTCATCATCGGTCATTGAAAAACGCAGTTTGCGCACAAGAGCTTCGCCTGCGACAACGTCATTTCTGTAGTAGTTGCAGAAAAGCAGAAAATCCATAATCTTGTACATCTTTGAGCGTACAGAGTCATATTGCTTGTCCTTAAATCTGAAGCCGTATTCGTCCAGCATTTTCTCACGAAGCTTTTTGATAGAAAAACCGAGATTTTTCTGAGATTTAAGCACAATGAAATCGTAATAAAGGCGTATGATATCATCAGCCTCATAGCCTTTCATCATATCAATAAGCAAGCTGATATTGACCTTGTTGCCCTGGATAAAGCCCTTATTTATAGAATCAAATCTCTCATCTACAAGATAGTCAAGGGTTTCTCTGTATTCGGGATCAATATTGTTAATAAAACTGTAAAGGTCAAATCTTTTTGCACCCGATTTATCATGAAAAACACACTGTCTTATCTGCCCCACAATTGCAAGCATATGATAAACACGCTTTTTGTATGCTTCCGAAGCTCTTGTATCCTTTGTCTTTGGCTCTTCAAGGCCGAAATAGCCAAGACGCTTAGTTTTCAGCAGGGCATTGAATTTGCTAAGACTTTTTCTGATATTCTCTTTCTTATCGTCGGATAAAGTGCTGCCATTAGGATTAGTAAAAACTTTATAAGTGTTAAATGTGGAAAGATACCCCATGAAATCGTAATTGCTCTCATCGCCTTCCCCAAGCATATTGTTCAGTGCATAAACGATATTCGTCACATACACTGCAAGTATCTTTTCGATATCCAGAATGTTGTAAATAAGCTGGATATGTATATTATCATCAAAAGTCTTGCCGAAAAAGCGCTTTTCAAGCTCCGATTTAAGCCCCAGCATATCCCCTCTTACAGACGAGCTTTCACCGCTTCTGTGAGTAGGGTTTGAAGTGTTTATCTCCACTCCGCTCTCAAAGCCATGCTTGCTTGAAAAAGTGATGTTTACTTCGTTTACACCACGAAGCTCGATATTGCTGCTGTTCTTAGAGGAAAGCTGAGTTTGGTTGTAGTCATTATTATCCACCTCATACTCAAGCACAGCAGAATTGCCCTTGCCGAAAGAGGTTATGTACATTTTATTTTTGCTGACAAGAATAGACTTCATTCCTGCCGCCTTTACGGAGGATTTTTTCTTCTCTGCCGCAGGAGCAATGACCTCTGCAGCAGGCATGGCAGCGATCGTAGGAGTAGCGTTATTATTTATCTCAGCCGCTTTGAGCTGTCTGGCTTTTTTCTGAGCCTCACGCAGCTCTCTAGGCTTCATTTTATTCTTTTTTGCCATAAATATCACTCCTTATATATATTAGTTATCCCTTAGCGCATTGAGCGTTAAGGGATTTTTTTATTTGTTGTTTTTAATATTAGACTTTGCCAACCAGTGCAAAATTGCACCAATATAGTAGAGCAAGGTTGAAACAACGTCTGAGCATTAAGTTTTAGACTAGTGCAAAAAGCACCAGTATAGTAGCTCTTTTTGCCTTGTTTGTCAAGGTTCTTTGTTTTAGACTAGTGCAAATTCGCACCAGTATAGTAGCAAACTATATGAGGGAGCTCCTTATGTAAGGTTTTAGACTAGTGCAAAATCGCACCAGTGTAGTAGTTATCCAGACTATAATTACGAGCAATACAAGTTTTGCACTAGTGTAGTAGAGGCAAAATTCATAAATCAGATCTTGACCTGTTTTAGACCAGTGCAAATTCGCACCAGTGTAGTAGCAAATATTAAAAGAATATAGTGATTTAGGTGTTTTAGACTAGTGCAAAATCGCACCAGTATAGTAGCGTTCGTAGTCTGCGTTCGCAAAGAGAGATGTTTTAGACCAGTGCAAATTCGCACCAGTATAGTAGCAAACCTGTTCCTGTTGAAGATTTGTGGGAGTTTTAGACCAGTGCAAATTTGCACCAGTGTAGTAGTTTGACCGTTCTTTTGGTATAATACATATAGTTTTAGACTAGTGCAAATTTGCACCAGTGTAGTAGGTCAAAGTTGACAAAATAATCAATGATATTCTGTGATAAAACACCAAACTTATTTTATCGACGCTTTAATATATATATTATACCATTTTCGGACATAAATGTCAATAGAAAATGGCTGTTTTACATAAAGCATTTTCATCACCTCCTGTCCTTTGTTCTGTATACATTATACCACCTTATCATCGTCAACAAAAGTGTAATTTTCAAAAACTTTTTTGTCTATGTTTTTGCACATTTATCACGTTTTTACGACATTTATATCACAATTTCAGCAAAATAATTTTCTATGATATTGACAAAAAGTACATTTATGATATAATGGATACAAGAGGTGATAAAAATGCTCATACCCCCAAGCACATTTCTGCCCAAGCGTGAGGGCGGCGTACCATATATCGCAGAGGTGCAATCCATACCCCTCTCACCCTCTGCATATTCCGTCATTATCAAGGACAAGTCCATATTTGAAACAAGCCTTTCCCCTAACGGCAGCGTATCAATGTCCTCATTTCTCACAAGTATATTTGATTCAGCATATATCGCATCATTAAAATACAAAAGTGAAAAATATAATGGTATCCCGCTTCTGAACGCATTCGTAAAATGGCAGATTGAGGAGATCGATGACGGCCTTGATGATAAAAGCAAGGAGATAATAAAAAGCTATCTTATCTCAAAGCTCTCTGCAAAATACAAAAAGACCAAGACCGAAAATGCAGTGCGAGTAAGGCTCAGCATAAGCCGTGACCTTTACGATACACTGAGCAGTGATGACCTTTATTATGAAAACAAGGTGTACAGCTCGACCCTAAGAAGATTTCTGAAAGCCGTGTATGAGGACTATGCCCTGCTGTCAGATTGCGAACGTGAAAGGCTCATTTTCGCCGACAATATCATAAAAATAAATGAAGTCATCAAACAAAACGGCAGCAGATATTACAGCTTCATTTACGCATATTCTAATATGTACAGCCGTGAAAAGCACCGCATAAGGCTTATCCCCTACCGTATCGTTAGCGACGAATATAAGATGTATAATTATCTTGTCTGCCTGTCCGACGAAAAAAGCGCAGGCAAAGAGTTCAAAGCCGACAGCTGTCGCATAAGCAGATTGAGCGGACTAAGCATCGCAGAAAAGCTCAGCCAAAAGGAATACTCCTCCGTCACCGAATACGAACGGCTGAAAGAGGGTCACGTCAAGTCCGTGAAGCACCTACTCAGCGACCCACGTTTTGGCAGTGATGAGAGCGATATCTCCAAAGTGTACCTCACCGAAAAAGGCGTTGAAATGTTCGGCAAAATACTCTATCAGCGCCCCATACTGAAAGGCAATGAAAAGCCCAAGCCCAACGCTGTCAACGAGTTCATCTCCCCGCCTATCCAAGTCAAATACTATTTCAATAAGTTTGGCAAAGACGGCGTTATCCTATCCCCAAGCGACTCGTTTGAAGAAATGAGGACGTTGTATGTCGAGGGGGCAGAGGCGTATAACCGAGAAGTTGAGATGTGAGAATATAAATGAAAATTATAGCAAAAAAACACCCCTATACAGAAATATACTAATGATATCATAAATAGTCAGGCTCTGAGAAGAATGAATATATGAGTTTATCTTTGTAAAATAAACCGACCCCATTCGCTAGACTTTTTGACCTAGCAAATGGGGTCGGTTCAAATATCAATATCATTAACCAAAAAAATCAAAACATAAAAGCAAGCATAATATGCGGATCACTTTACTTTTCTGCCGTAAACCTTGCCCACTCATATTCCGCTGTCAGCGGAACTGTGCCGTCAAAGGCTTTCAGCCAGCTGTCAACGCCAATGCCGTTCCACGCATTCATCATTATTTTACCAGGCGTAACAGGCAGATTTTCAGTAGCCTTGTATGCCTCTTTTCCGTCAACATACCAAGTTATGCTGTCCTCTTTCCACTCAAATGCGTAAGTGTGAAAATCCTCAGAAGCGTCAAAACCAAGATCATACATATATTCGTGCTTGCCAACACCATTGGTGTAGTAATTGAACTGCACCTTTGTTGTGTCCTTGCCAAGGACTTCAACATCTATTTCGTCCCAAGGATTATCCTCCGATGGACCTGTGTATGTAAAGAACGATGATACAACGCCGTCATTCTTTATGGCTTTCATTGAAACCTCATAAAGTCCATAGCCATAGTTTTCCTTTGAACGATACTCGCCGCCTCTGTACGCTTCGGAATCACCCATACTGTCAATGATAAGCTGCATTTTTCCGTCATTGAAAGTTACGTTATCTTCGCTCCACGAACAGTTGAACGGATCACCATTTGACCAGCCTGCTGAAATGGAAAAATCATTTGACGCACCCTTGCTGAAATCTGCCTCAACCGTGTATGGAGAATTGCTTTCCGTTTCCGCCTTGCTGCTGACATCTTGCGAAGAACTGCTGTCAGATGAAGCACCGCAGCCACCCATAGACATAACTATCATTGTGAGAATCGACATAGCCAAAACTTTTTTCATTTTTCATTACCTCCGAATAAATATCAGAATTTTATCTTCTATAAGTATTATAAATCAACAAATGTGATATTTATATCAGAAAAGTAATGCAAATATCAGATTATTAACATCAACTTATATTTTCGATCTGCTTGTACTATGCTTGTTCCAGTTTGCACGGAAAAACTGATCTCTATACTGTTTCGGTGTAAGTCCTGTCTGTTTCTTAAAGCAGGCAATAAAATGGCTGTGCGAGCTGAAAGCAAGATAATTGGCTATATCAAGCGGACTATATTCAGAATATCTCAGCATATTTTCAGCCGCTTGTATCCTTTTTGACATAATAAAATCAGATATCTTTACGCCAACTTCCTCTCTGAAAAGCTTTGAAAGATACTGAGGCGTTATTTTAAGTTCATCAGCTATCTGATTCACGGTCACGCCCTTGTAAATATTATCGAAAATGCAGTCAAAGCACATAAGGATATGCTTCGAGTAAACGTTCTGTGACGCAGCCTTTTTCATTTGCTTTGTATAATAAACGATGACTTCCTTGTGTACAGCCATAACGCTTTCTTCATTGCGGCACTCATCACATTTATTAATGTATATATCGCTTATGGTATATGCAGTTTCCGGGTCAAGTCCACCCTCGATGCAAAACCTGCACAGCATAGCTATGGTTATGACAAGATGATACTTGACGTTTCTAAGGTCGTCCTTGCTGAGCCTGCCCTTTCCGTTTGTATCCAGCGGCGTATACAAACGTTTGACCGTTTCAAGGTCGCCCGACCGCACCGCAGAATAAAATTCAAGTTCCGTTTCATATGGTGAATGATGATAGTCATTTTCCTTTTGCATAAACTGCCGCTTAGACAATTCTCTGTTTATTTCCATAGCTTTCACCCCCTGCTTTTTAGCTTATTATATCATATTTACAGACACAAGTAAAGCTTCATATTTATAGAAAAAGGACGGCAAATCACCCTGCCGCCCTTTTTTCTGATAATTAGATATTATTTAGCCTCTTTCATTGAAGCCATAGCCTCGTCGATAAGATAATCTATAGCCTTTTCATTTTCCTGAACGACCTGTGACCAGCTCTTTGACTCCTGCGGATTCATTGTTCCTCTTATTGCAGTATCGCAAATAGAGTTAAGGTCGGCAGATACGCCCTGTTCAAAGTCAAATACAGGGTTCTGTGCAGACAGATCATAGATAGTTTCTCTCATTTCAAGCATCTCATCTGTCCAGCCGTAATCGTCCTTGTACTGATCAAGGGTTATCTGATGTGCAGCCTCGTCAAGCTCTGCATAACGGCAGCATTCAAGGAAAGCTGCCACGCCCTCAGGATTTTGAGCGTTTCTTACAATGCTAAAGCCGTGTACTCTTGAAGGGATATACTGTTTATCGCTATCAGCCGAGCAAGGAACAGGAACGAACATTACCTCTCCCTTTGATACATCGCCATAGTTTACAGTTGTTGACGGAGCATTCTCAAGTGCCCAAAGTCCGATAGGATAGAAAAGCGTCAGACCTGTTGCCATTCCGCTGCCCTCTGCGTCGCCTCTGAGTTTCCAGTTATTCTCGTGCTTTGGATAAACAACATTGTTCTTCTGCAGCTCATACATCATATTCTGAGCCTTTGCTATCATAGGGTCAGAAATATTGTTTACAAGCTTGCCGTCTGTGATACCGATGAGCGGCACACCTGAAGACTGCTGCAAAGCCTTTTCATAATACCAGCCGTCAAGTGCGTATTTATCGCTTTCAGCGTCAGTAAAATCAAGACACATTTCTGTGAATGTATCCCAGTTCCACTTGCCTTCTTTGAAAAGCTCAGCAGGATCGTCATAGCCGTTATCTTCCATTGTCTGCTTGTTGTATACAAAAACATATGCAGGGTCTGTTCTGATAACGCTCACATAATGCTTGTCGCCAAGCATAAACTGATCTGTCGCACCCTTTATGTCTGTCCAAAGAGGCTTTGAAAGATCGATATAATCGTCGATAGGCTCTATCATTGACTTTATAGCACCCTTAGGGAAAACGTCCATATCATCAGCACCGATGAAATCAGGTGAATCATTTGACATTACAAGTGCCGCAAGATCGTCAAACTTAGTTTCCCAAGTGGTCTGCACCCAGTTTATCTTACCATTATACTTTGTCTTGAACAAAGCAAGGTCAGCGCCTATCTCCTTGTCCTCTGCCTCAGTAGGGTTGATATCCCAATGTGAAAACCACTTTATTTCGTTGCTCTTGAGATCTCTCACATCTTTCATATCATCAGCAAGTCTTTGAACTATCTGCTGCTGATCTTCCTTAAGCTTTTTGTCAACTACCTTGCTTGATGAATCACTTGAACTTCCGCAAGATGCAAATGCTGAAAGCGAGCAAACTGCAAGGGCAAATGTCAAAACTCTTTTTGCATTATTCATAGCCATACCTCCGAATATTACTTTCTTCTCTTTGCAACGATCACTGCTGTGCCTGCAAGAGCGATAACAGCAAGTGCTCCGCCAACAGCCGCACCTGTTTCTGCTGCCTTAGATGTATCGTCAGATGCTTTTGAAGATGTAGCCGCTGCTGCAGAAGTCTTGCCTGCATCTGCCTTAGATGAAGAAACATCTTTCTTTGACGTATCAGCCTTTGAGCTTGAAGCATCAGACTTTGAATCTGCCTTTGAAGCATCTGTTTTTGGCTCTCCGCCCTCGGCAGATGCAACACCGAAATCAAGCGTCATTGAAAGTGTGCCGCCGTTGAAAGCGCCTTCCTTCTCCCAGCCTGCGACCTCAGGACAAGCTTTCTTTGTTACCTCGCCTGTTTCCTCATTGACCTCGTCAGTTGGTCTGATATGTATTCTTATTCCGCCCTCTGCGTCCTCGTCCATTGAAGTGATAGAATTAAGCGAATCAAAAACTGTTGTTGTGCCGTCCTCGGCAACGAACTTTGCGTCAGATATCTTAACGTCCACAGGATAAACACCATCAGGAAGATTAGCCACCATAACGCCCATATCTCCAAGAGTTCCCTTGCCTGACATTGTCTTGTCTGTGATAACTTTGCTTATCTTATATTCAACAGTTATCTTGCCAGCATCATCGATGCCTACCCAGTCGCCCTGATTCCAGGTCCAGTCCTGACCCATATAAAAGCCCATTGCTCCGATAGAGTAATATGAGTCATTCATTTTTGAGTCCTCCTCTGACGGATGAACAACATCGCCTAGCTTTGCTGCCGAAACAGAAACTGACATCATTGTTGCTGCGAGAACCGCTGCTGAAAGACCTGCTACAAATTTTTTGATCTTCATAACCTTTTCCTCCTATTTTTCAATAAAATTTTTCGCTAAAAGCAATTTATTTTGTTGTTTCTGTATATATTATAACTATGTAAACGTTTTGTTTATATCAAAAACGTAACATAAATATCATAAAAGTGTTTAATATCAAATTTATGAAAGATTATAAATATATGAAAACAGACCCACTTGATATTCAAGCAGATCTGTTTATTCGGAAGTTATTATAAGAAAGTGACTATGAATTATTATGTTTATATTATACGCTTTGTTTTAAAATTATTATATCAATATTCAATTATTTATATCAAATAATTATCGTAAATAGAATTTTATGAGCAAACATCAATTTATGAAACTAAGCATAAAAAAACAAGCTCGGCAAACGTGACCGAGCTTGTCCAAAAATGGAGTTATATTAAGAAATGATCTATTAAAGATACTTTACCAGTTCATCAAGAACGCCGTCAAGATGTCCGTCAATAAAGCCATAGTCAACGCCCTTGTATGACCAAGCCGCTCTTCCGATAGAACATTTCTCAAAGGCACTGCTTATATCCTTGTACCAGTTAAGAGTATTTTCAGCAGATGCAAGATTTATAACACCGTATTCGCCACAATACATAGGAACATTTCTTTCCTCTGCGACCCTTACAGCCTCAGCAAATCTTCCCATAAAATAATCAGGCGTAAACTTCTCTGTCTTGACCTCCTCGTATGTCTGCATATATTCAAGACCAAGACGCTTTATCTCACTTCTGTATTTTGGGACGCTTCCCGGATAATCGATCCTGAAATCTCTCGGCATCTCATCTACCCAATAGGCAGCCTGATGAGTGAAAAGAAATGGGTCATAGCAATGGAAAGTATAAACTATATGCTCGTCATAAGGTTTATCAAGATCTTTCATTGAATCAATAGAGTTGTTCCAGTAGCTGCCCACAATAATATTTATGTCAGAGCTGTATTTTCTAATAAGCTTTATGGCATTTTCAACGATAGCATTCCATTTTGCACTGAATTTCGGGTCAGTTACCTCATTGAGAAGTTCAAAAGAGACCCTGTCAGAATATTTGCTGAAACGCTTTGCAAACTCTTCCCAAAGGTCATAGAATTTCTGCTGAAGCTCAGCGTTATCAAAGAACCCGCTTTCAGCCTGAGCCTTGTCAAAGAAAAAGCCCATTGTCTTATGGAGGTCAAGTATCATATTGATACCATTATTTCCGCACCAATCGATACACTTCTGAACATAGTCAAAACCGCTCTCTATAAAGCCGTTTTCGTCCTGAAAGATATTATAATCCACAGGCACTCTAACGTGGTCGCAGCCCCAGCCCTTTATACGCTTGATGTCCTCCTCTGTAATAAAATTATCAAGATGTTCCTTACTGTAATCGCATTGTGACAGCCAGCCTCCGATATCGATGCCGTGCATATAGCCATTAAATCTTCTCATATTTTTAACCGTCCTTTCTGATTCTAGTTTTGCTTACAGCTATATCGTAGCACTATATGGCCGGAAATTATATCATAATTTTAATATTCGTGTAAAAATCGTAATGTTATTATGACGTTTTAAATGTATTTTGATATCTATATGTCTTCTCTCCAATAAATATATGTCCCGAGCTTCAAGTTTCGGGTCTTTTCGTGTGATCTATTACATGGTGTAGGCTATATCTCCCAACAAAAAAAGCTTGTCAACGACCGCAAGTCACGTTATTTGCTTTTTTCCTGCATAAATTCCCCACCTCTGCAAATAATATTACTGCAATTTTGAAAAAACAACGGAGGTCATAAATATGAAAGCAACAGGAATTGTCCGCAGGATCGACGATCTCGGCAGAGTTGTCATACCTAAAGAAATAAGGCGCACCATGCGTATCCGTGAGGGCGACCCGTTGCAGACAACGTTGAACACTGACTTTGATTTCCTGCTTGCCTTTCTCAGATTAGCGGATAGACTGTACATAAAATAATGTGAGAAAAATATGTAAGTGGCTTGACACATTGATAAAAATATGTTATTTTATATTTGTAACTTAAAATACGTTACAAATACAAAAAGGTGAGCATATGAAAGAATACTTAGAAAAAACTTTAAGACAAATAGTTACGATCAAAGAAAACAACGACTTGTACGATAAACTTCCGCTGGCTTTTAAGGGACGATATGATATCTTAAATGTCGAAACCAACGGAATGGTCTGGCTTGCAATTCAACCAAAGAACGATATCGGACTTGTTGCTCTCCGAAAGGACAGAGCTAAAGTACAGAATATTTCAGGGCTGAACTGTGCCATATTTCTTAGATCCACCACCCCTTATATAAAGGAAAAACTTATAGAGGACGGTATCCCTTTTGTGCTGAAAGACAAGCAAATATATTTGCCGTTCATTGGCTGTCTGCTTTCAAATTCGGGCGAACGTGATATCGCACCTGTCGAGCTTATTTCATTTCTGACGCAAAAGCTGATACTTACTGCGATATACGAAAAGTGGGATAAGGTAACAGTATCGACAGTTGCCGAAAAACTGGGCGTATCAAAAACGTCAGCAAGCAGATGCTTTGATGAAATAGAGTACCTGAATGTGAATATCCTTGACACAAAAGGCAAATCAAGAGCTATTACAATACCGACTGATATAAAGCATTTGTGGGAACAGATACAGCATATTTTGAGAAACCCTGTTATAAGAAGATATGCGTTTCCAAATGATATTCATTTAGAGAAAAAAGCCGGCATTACTGCTTTGTGTGAGTATTCATTGTTGTCAGATAATGACTTTCCTACCTATGGGGTGATGAAAAAAGAGCTGGCTGACACAGAAATAAAAAAGCTTAAACAAATCCGCAGAGGAGAAGAAATTGGCTGTGTAGTTCTTGAGCTTGGCTATTTCATTGACTATGGACAGAAGTCGATACAAGACCCCTTGAGCGTAGCTTTATCATTGACCGATGAAGAAAAGCAGGACGAAAGAGTAATGATATCTATAAATGAAATGTTGGAGGAATATGTGTGGTAAAAGGATTAGACACTTTCAGAAATCATTTTGCTGGATATGAAGAACAGTATGTTCTTATAGGCGGTGCTGCCTGTGATATTGTATTTGAAAGCAACGACGCATCTTTTAGGGCGACAAGAGATCTTGATATGGTTCTTATCGTTGAGGCTCTCACGCCTGAATTTGGAGAAAAGCTTTGGGAGTTTATTGAGATCGGCAGATACAGAAACAAGGCCACGAATGGTCAAAAGCCGCAGTTTTACAGATTTGATAAACCTGAAGATGACACATATCCGAAAATGATAGAACTTTTTTGCAGGAATGATTTTGAACTCCGTGAGATGACAGGGATAACGCCGATTCACATAGATGATTCTGTTTCAAGCCTATCAGCAATACTGCTTGATGATGAGTATTACAAAGCCTTGATGGACGGAAGAGTTGTGCGAAATGGTTTATCCGTTCTCCGTCCCGAGTATCTTATTTTGTTTAAAGCAAAGGCATTTCTTGACTTAAAACAAAGAAAAGATAATGGAGAATCTGTTGATTCCAGCGATATCAAGAAACACAAAAAGGACATTTTGAGAATAGCTGCTGAACTTGTACTTGAAAGCATATCAGAATTACCTGCAACAGTAAAAGCAGATATTGACGCTTTTATCGGCACGCTAGAGCAAGAACCATTTGACAGCAATTCTTTGAAAAGCTATGGGTTAGAAAATGATGATGTGATAGGGGTGTTACATAGGGCTTTTGGATGATAGAGTAGTTCTGAAATGTTATGGCAAACCTTTTATATACGTGTATTATTCCGATAAAAAGGATGACCGTGGTATAAACCGCAGAGTGAGTGTTCATATTATGGGTGCAAAGACCGGGATAAATCCACTTCACATTTACTGACAAAAAACGATTTGGCAGTTGAAATCTGCAAGGAAATGGTGTATAATTATTGTAATATATGTCATTATGACGGAAAGGCTGATTAAATGAGCAATCGCCGATCTCTTGTTATTATCAAAGGTGAAGTAAAAAATAATGTAAGTGATTATGATGATTCTTCTTTGTACACAGTTGATGTTTATTTTGAAAATGGCAAAAAATACACATATAAAAAAGACAATGTTCAAATACTCACTGATCCTGTTAAAGTTGATCCTGATGACTTAAAGTTTGTCACAGCTGCTGGAAAGGAGCTTAACCACATACAGCATGCAGAATGTTATTCAGGGAATTTTGTACGTTATTACAAATTTTATTTCTTGGGTGGCAGGAGCGAGGTATATTCATCGAAAGAGCTTAAAATTTATGAAAATGCTGCGTCAACCCCTGCAGCACGAAATTTGCTGGATTATTACAAACTGATATCAAAGAAGATAGGTTTGCATGCTAATGACGGAGCAAATATACTGTACAATCAACTTAATAAGATCTCTTTTGTGGATAAAAACACGGTACTGGCTCGGTATATTGAGCCCCAAAAGATATATGTAAAAAGTCCGAAAGATACTGTTATATTTCCGTTTGGCTGCAATTCAAGCCAGATGACAGCGGTCAGCAATGCCGTTGCCAACAAGATAAGTATCATTGAAGGACCTCCAGGAACGGGCAAAACACAGACTATTTTAAATATAATAGCCAATGCTCTTATAAACGGAAAAAATGTTGCCGTAGTTTCAAACAACAATTCCGCTACGGATAACGTATTTGAGAAACTTCAGAAATATGGTTTTGATTACATTGCAGCTCAGCTTGGAAACAGCAGCAACAAAGCTGATTTCATAGAAAACAAACAGTCTGATTATCCTGATTTTTCAAAGGATATACTTTCAAAAGATGAGATGAAAGCTCTAAGCAATGAAATATTTTCTTTGGAGGCTGATCTAAAAAAGCTGTTGGAATATGAAAATCTCATTGCACAGCACAAACGTGAGCTTTCTGAACTACAGACTGAAAAGACTTACTTTGATAACTATTATTCCTCCACATACGACAGCGATGTTGTTAAGGTTTATAAGAAACATTTTAATTCGTCAACGGCTATTGAGATGTGGGCAGAGCTGGAGGATATGCAGAAAAAGGACAGGCATATTGGATTTTTCTTTAAGCTGAGGCTAGTGCTGCATTATTTAATATTAAATTTTTCGCTCTTCAAGCGGGATATAAATGATATTATCCCTGTGCTGCAAAAGCTGTATTATGAATACAAAGAGGAAGAGCTTACAAAAGAGATACACAAGTTGGAAAAGAGTCTTGTTGGCTGTCATTTTGACGATAAGCAAAAGGAGCTTTCGGGAAAGTCTGTTGCTCTGCTGAAGGCTGCTTTGGCGAAGAGGTACTCGGAAAACGGTAAGAGAAGAAAATTTACGACGGACGATCTGTGGCGGTCACCGAAAGATGTGCTTAATGAATACCCTATTATACTCAGTACCACTCACTCTGTTCGCAGCAGTCTAAAAGATATTGTATATGATTATGTTATAGTTGACGAATCATCTCAGGTGGATCTGGCAACGGGAGTACTTGCAATGTCAAGTTCAAAAAACATTGTTATTGTGGGAGATCTAAAACAGCTGCCAAATATCATAACTGAGGAAACAAGAAAAAAGATAACTGCAATATCGGACAGTTCTGCAATCGAAGAAAAATACAGATATGAGGATAACAGCTTGCTTTCTTCTGTAATAAAGGTAATTCCCGACGCTCCAAGAACGCTGCTGCGAGAGCATTACCGCTGTCACCCAAAGATAATAGATTTTTGCAACAAGAAATTCTACAATGATCAGCTTATCATAATGACGGAGGACAATGGCGAAAAGGACGTTCTAAGGGCTTATGTAACCGTTAAGGGAAATCATGCAAGAGGACGTTACAATCAGCGACAGATAGACGAGATAAAAAACACTATTATTCCTGAGCTGAACTCAGACGATCTGGGTATAATCGCTCCGTATAATGCACAGACCTCTGCACTGACAAAGGATCTTGCCAATGACATGGACATATCAACGGTACATAAATTTCAAGGCAGAGAAAAGAATGATATAATAATTTCGACGGTAGATAATGAGATAACGGCATTTACAGATGACCCTAATATGCTGAACGTTGCAGTATCGAGAGCGAAGAACAGGTTAAGGCTTGTTGTTTCGGAAAACGAGAGCAATGAAAAGACCAACATAGGCGACCTGCTGAAATATATCCGCTATAACAATTTTGAGGTCATAAACAGCGAGGTGTACTCTGTGTTTGATATGCTATACAAGGGGTATGAGCATAAGAAAAAGGAGTATTTATCATATAAGAATAAGAAGAAAATATCCGAATATGATTCTGAAAATCTTATGTACTCTGTAATAGAAGATGTTTTGTCACAGGACAGATTTTCAAAGCTTGATGTAGTTGCACATCAGCCTTTATGTGCTCTTATATATGACCCGCACAGATTGACAGATGATGAATGCAGATACGCTATGAATTTTGCGACACATATTGATTTTCTGATTTTCGGCAGACTGGACAAAATGCCGGTTCTGGCTATTGAAGTAGACGGATATGCTTTTCATGGTAAAAATTCTGATCAGCACAAACGTGATATGATGAAGAACGCTATACTTCAAAAATACGCAATACCGATAATGAGATTCAGCACGACAGGCAGCGGTGAAAAAGAGCGACTTGAAACTGAACTGGATAGAATATTATTTGATGTAAAATCTTAAAATAACGAATATATGAGTTTTCACACGAAAATATCCGCCGCAGGACCCACAAGTCCCCTGCGGCGGTTTATCTTCATATACAAACCCAACCCCCACACAAACTCTCTCGCTCTCCCCTACTTCGATAACCTCCGAAACTCCGGCGAAGAAACACCATAAGTGTCTGCAAAGACCTTTGCGAATTTTCCTTGATTTTCATACCCCACCGCACTTGCTATCTCGATGACCTTGAGATTGGTGGTCTACAGCAGTTCAGCCGTCTTTTCCATTCGCTTCTTGCGGAAGTAGTTCAAATAACTGTCGCCAAGGATACCTTTCACATAGAACTTGAACCTGCTCTCGCTAACGCCGAACCTTTCCGCCAATTCTTTTGCCGTTATGCGAGTTGTCAAGTCGCTGAGTATCAGCGTTTCAGCCTCCTTGACCATAGCTATCTGTGAGCGTGTGAAATAGGTGTCCGTTTTCATCACGCAAAATATCAAGGTCTAGATAGAGCTGTATCCCCTCGTACAGACTTCTTGGATAGTAAAAATCCTTTGTGGGCATTACTGTACTTATGCAGACTTGATTTTCCTTAACAATGGCATACCGATTCTTGGCTAGAGAAACATCACATCGGCCGTGGATACAAAAATTGACTATCAGCATTCGCTCTCCAAAGATCGAGCTGTCTCCTTTTTCCCAGCTGCTTGTGTAAATCTCATTGAATGAAAGTCGAATACCAGGTGCCAATGTGTAAAGAGTCAACTGTCCCTCGGCTCCTTTATGAAATATTGGTTTTTGACTTAGAATTTCCATAATACTATTATAGCATCAACAAACTAGATTCGCTACTAAACGGGCTTAAATTCAGTAAATGGATTTTACAGTATTCTTTTTTTGTAGTACATTATTATGCAGTTATAGTTTACTAACTACATAACAATGAATCGGAGGAAGTAATATGAATGCGATAGCACTTTCCGATGCAACTGCTGGCAGTAGGTATTGCATTTGTGAGATAAAAGAAGAAAACCGCTTAGTCAACCGACTGTCCTCAATGGTTCTGCTCTGCGAAAGTACCATTGAGGCATGTCAGAATCATAAAAAAAACAGCCAGTTCTGATATTTGCAAGAGATACACTTGTTGCAATCGGTCGTGAAGAAAGTAAAAAAATCATGGTGGGAGTTGCCGACAAATGAGTAACTGTGAAAACGGTCCGTCAAACAAAAACTGCAAGTACCACGGTAGCAGTCAGCTTTATAAAAAGGACGGAAACACTCCCGTTATCGCCCTGCTTGGTCAGCCGAACTCAGGCAAATCCACTATTTTTAATATGATGACAGGCTCTCATCAACACGTCGGCAACTGGCCGGGCAAGACGGTAGACCAAAAAGAGGGCGAATGTAAATGGAACGGCAAGCGTTTGATAATCGCCGACCTCCCAGGCAGCTACTCTCTTTCCGCCGGCTCAGATGAGGAAGTCATCACACGGGACTATATCGCCGCAGGAAACGCTGACCTTGTGGTAGTTATGGCTGACGCCTCACAATTAAAACGCAGCCTGTATATGTTGGCGGATTTTGTTGGAATGAAAGTTCCTGCCATTCTTGTCCTCAATATGATAGATGTAGCCAAGGGTCAGGGCATTGTCATTGATACAGCCGCACTTTCTGAAAAGCTCGGCGTTCCTGTTGTTACAATGTCTGCCATACGGAAAAAGGATTATCGTGTACTTTACGAGAACATTGAAACTGCCCTGACGCAAAAGCTGAAACAAGTCCTTTTTTCATTGTGAAATTATTCCAAGTTTTTATCCTATTATATTGAAAAAGAGTAGATTATGTGGTATAATAAAGACTAAAGTTGTCTTTTTAAATATAGGGGAGAAAAATGCTATGAATATTATTAATAATATCACCAATACGCTTAAAGATGATTTATCTGTCGAGATCAAAAAAGGCAGTAAAATTTCCATTGCTGCCGCCTGCTTTTCAATCTATGCATTCCAGGAATTAAAGAAACAGCTGACATCTATTGATGAACTGCGTTTTATTTTTACTTCGCCGACTTTTACTAATGAAAAGGCTAAAAAAGAAAAGCGTGAGTTCTATATTCCTAGGCTAAATCGTGAACGCAGCCTGTATGGAACCGAGTTTGAAATAAAACTTAGGAATGAACTTACCCAAAGAGCTATCGCTAAAGAATGTGCAGATTGGATAAAGAAAAAGGTAACGTTTAAATCAAATATAACAAATGACAATATGGCAGGATTCATAAATGTTGACGATACAACATATATGCCAGTCAATGGATTTACAACAGTTGACCTTGGTTGTGAACGTGGGAACAATGCCTATTTAATGATAAATAAGTTTGAAACTCCATTCAGCTCATCGTATATCGACCTGTTTGACGAACTATGGAATGATAAAACCCGTTTGCAAGATGTTACTGATGAGGTGATTGACAATATAACAACTGCCTACACCGAAAACTCCCCTGACTTCATTTATTTTGTTACACTCTACAACATCTTCAATGAATTTCTTGAAGATATCTCTGAAGATGTTCTGCCTAATGAAGCTACTGGTTTTAAAGAAAGCAAGATATGGGGTATGTTATATAACTTTCAGAAAGACGCCGTTCTTGCTATTATAAATAAGCTTGAAAAATATAATGGCTGTATCCTTGCTGACAGCGTAGGCCTCGGAAAAACTTTTACCGCATTAGCTGTGATAAAATACTATGAAAGCAGAAACAAAACCATTCTCGTTTTGTGTCCTAAAAAGCTCGCAAATAACTGGAACACCTATAAAGATAACTATGTCAATAATCCCATAGCGTCTGACCGCTTGAACTATGACGTTCTATATCATACTGATCTGAGCCGAACATCAGGAGAATCTAATGGCATAGACTTAGGTCGCTTAAATTGGGGCAACTATGATCTTGTAGTCATCGATGAATCACATAATTTTAGAAATGGCGGAAAAATTGTTGATGACGATGACGGTGACAGCAAGCTTAATCGTTATGCGATATTAATGAAAAAGGTCATTCAGTCAGGAGTTAGAACCAAAGTGCTTATGCTATCAGCAACGCCTGTTAATAACAAATTTCTTGATTTAAAAAATCAACTTGCCCTTGCTTATGAAGGCCATACCGATTACATTGACGAAAAACTAAACACCAAACGTTCTATTGACGACATATTCAAGAACGCCCAAAAAGCATTCAACATATGGAGCAAGTGGGATTCGTCCGAAAGAACAACTGAAAGCCTGCTGAAAATGCTTGATTTTGATTTCTTTGAAGTCCTTGATAGCGTCACTATTGCAAGATCAAGAAAACACATTCAGAAGTTCTATGACACAAGTACAATAGGTACATTTCCACAAAGGCTTAAACCTATTTCGCTGCAACCAAACCTTACTGATATAAAATCAGCAATAAATTATAATGAAATATTTGATCAGCTTATGCAGCTTTCCTTGACGATATACACGCCGTCACATTATATTCAACCTAGTAAAATGAGCAAATATTCCGAACTCTATGGAGACAACAAGGTAAACGTAGGGTTCACACAGGCTAATCGTGAACAAGGAATACGCAGGCTTACCGCTATCAATCTTATGAAACGTATGGAGAGTTCTGTTTATTCATTCAATCTTACTCTAAAACGAATAAAAGAACTTATAACCAATACTATCAGCACCATTAACAAATTTGATAAACACACAAGTTCAGTACTAAATATGACGGATATCTCTTGTGCTGACGATTTTGATTTGGAAGACCAGAATAACGACGAGTTATTCTCCTTCGGTCGAAAAGTTAAAATTGATCTTGCCGATATGGAATGGCTTGAATGGAAAGATAGCCTTGAAAAAGACGCTGAAATACTTGATCTGCTCACATATATGGTAGGTGATATAACAGCCGAGCACGATTCAAAACTGCAGGAACTTTACAAAGTTATAGATAAGAAAATAACAAACCCTATAAACGAGGGAAACAGAAAAATTATAATATTTACTGCTTTTGCAGATACAGCTGACTATCTCTATGAACACGTCAGCAATTATGTAAAAGAGAAATTTGGACTTAACACAGCAATAATTACAGGTACGGTTGACGGTCGCACCACCGCAAGTCTTAAAAGGACAGATCTTAATACTGTACTCACCTGCTTTTCTCCTGTTTCAAAGGACAGAGATCTCTTTGAAAATATGCCGAAAACAGATATTGATATTCTCATAGCTACTGATTGTATTTCCGAGGGTCAGAATTTACAGGATTGCGATTACCTTGTCAATTATGATATACATTGGAATCCGGTGCGTATTATACAGCGTTTTGGACGTATAGACCGTATCGGCAGCAAAAACAAAGTTATCCAGCTCGTAAACTTCTGGCCTAATGTCACTCTTGATGAATACATAAACCTCAAATCCAAGGTTGAAACGAGAATGAAGATCGTTGATATGACCGCCACAGGTGATGATAATATACTCAGCGAGGAAGAAAAAACAGACCTTGAATATCGTAAAGCACAGCTTAAAAAGCTTCAGGAAGAAGTTGTTGATATCGAGGATATGTCAAGCGGAATTTCCATAATGGATCTTGGGCTTAATGAATTTAGGCTTGATCTTCTTGAATATGTTAAACGTCACCCTGAGATAGAAAAAGCTCCGTTCGGGCTTGACTCAGTTGTGCCTGCGTCAGAAGACGCACCTCCCGGGGTTATCTTCGTATTGAAAAATCGCTCTGACAGCGTAAATATTGATAATCAGAACAGACTTCATCCATTTTATATGGTTTACATAGGTGACAACGGCAACGTTGTCTGCGATCATCTTTCACCAAAAGCAATGCTTGATAAAATGCGTTTCTTATGCAAGGGAAAGTCTGAACCTATACCACAAGTATATAAAAAATTCAATAAAGAAACTAAAGACGGAAAAGATATGTCAAAATTCTCTGACCTGCTTGGCAAAGCGATAGCCTCTATTATCGAGGTCAAAGAAGAAAGCGATATCGACAGCTTTCTTGGTGGTGGACAAGTAAGCTTTTTGTCCAACGAGATAAAAGGTCTTGACGATTTTGAGCTTATCTGTTTCCTTGTTATCAGATGAGGTGATTATATGCTGAGACTTCCTAAATCAACAGAAATGAGCAAGCAGTTGCCTAAAAAAGCTATTTACACTAAATTTCAAATGAACACCGCCGCAAAGGATAAAATAGACGCTGACATTTCGAGGATAACTATTGTCAATGAAATAACGGCTGATAAGGTAAATATCCCTGCGGGTGAAAACGTTCAAAGTTTCTTTGTGTTGCTTGTAACGCTGAAAAGAAGAAATTTTGATGAGAAGAATATAGCTATGCTGTCAAAACTCATACCGCAGAATATACTATTTATCCTCGAATATGAGGACAGCTGCAAGCTTGCGATATATCACACCAAGCTTATGCAAACACAATGGTGGCCTGCCGATCAATATAGTATTGAGCTCAAAGGCATCGACCTTGACAAGGTGTGGGAAAACATTGTCGCACAGATAGGCGGCATAACTATAGTGGACAACAACACTCTTGACGAACAGATACAGCTTGATGAAAGCCGACAAAAGCTTGAAAAAGAAATAGCTAAACTTGAAAAGCTTGCGAGGGCTGAAAAACAGCCTAGAAAGAAATTTGAGCTGGTACAGCAGCTTAGGAAACTTGAATTTGAATTAAGGAGAATAGCAAGTGGAAAAAATAATTGATCTATTAAAAGTCCTACTTGGAAAACACTTATATCCCGCAATAAGTTCGATAGCAATGGCTATTCTTTTTGTAGCTTTAAAACCTAACCTGTTTGGTATTGAAAAACAAGTTGGAAAGACATTATATGGTGTATTAGTTTTCTGTATTTTCTTTTTAATTTTTGAACTTACTAAATATATTTCTAAATCATATAAAACTTGCCAAGCAAACCAAAAAGAATATCAACAAGAGCAAGAACTTAATAAACAAAAACAAGAACGTCAACGAAAATTACAGGAAGAAAATGAACTTTGTGCACTTGAACGTTTGTGGGACTTTGTCGATACTTTTGATTACGAAGAAAAAGAGTCTCTTTTGCAATTTATAAAAAGCGGCAATAAACCAATTGAAATAAAAGGCTTTATATGTCCTGCATATTTTAGTGACAGCAGACTTGTAGTCCATACTACTAAAAATGCAACAAAAAACAATCCTCGTACTGCAAAAACAATAACAATCTATAAGTTAAGAGATGACTTTTATCAGACATTAAAACTATCATACGAAAAATATCACAGAATTTCACATTTTGACTTGGAGGAACACTAAATGACAAAACTTAAAATGCGTACCCAAAACAAAGCTGACGAGAACTATAAAAAGCTCTCTGAGCTGTTCCCTAACGCAGTTACCGAAACAATAGATGAAACCACAGGCGAAGTTATCCGTGCCATTGACAAGGACGTGCTTATGCAGGAAATAAACACCCACGTTGTTGACGGCAAAGAGGAACGTTATCAGTTCACTTGGCCTGACAAGAAAAAGTCTGTACTGCTTGCAAATTCCCCTATTGCTGAAACTCTCCGCCCCTGCCGTGAAGAAAGCGTTGACTTTGACAACACGGAAAATCTCTACATAGAGGGCGATAACCTTGATGTCCTCAAACTTTTGCAGGAAACTTATCTTGGCAAGGTCAAAATGATATACATTGATCCGCCTTATAACACAGGCAATGATTTTGTCTACAATGATGATTTTGCAGAAAATACTGACGATTATCTTGACCGCAGCGGACAGTTCGACGAAGACGGCAACCGCCTTTTTCATAACACCGAAAGCAACGGCAGATTTCATACCGATTGGCTCAATATGATATATCCAAGGCTTAAAATTGCAAGGAATTTGCTTTCTGATGACGGCGTTATTTTTATTTCGATTGATGATAATGAGCAGGCTAATTTGAAAGAAATATGTGATGAGGTATTTGGTGCAGAGAATTTTTCTTGCTTACTATGTGTAAAAATGTCACATTTAAGCGGAATGAAAATGTCGCACAAAGATAAAAAAATCCCTAAGATTAAGGAGTTTGTATATATGTATGTAAAGAATATAAATAACATACATATAAATCCTGTTTATGTTTCAGGAGAATGGGATAACGTTTTAGAAAGATATACTGGTTATATAGAAAACTTTGAAAGTGATATATCAAAATGGAAAAGAGTAACATTAAAGAGTAAACTTGTCGGCTTAACTGAAAAAGAAGCCAATGAGTTTAAAATACGTTTTGCCGATAGAATATTTAGAACAGCTGTTAACGATACATTTGCAAAAATGCCTAAAGATAACACTTTTAGATATGTTGAATCAGCTACAGGACTAAAAAAGATAAGTTATAATGCAGAAGAGGTTATATTTGCAATATCTAAATTGCAAAAAATTGATGGTGTTTTGCAACCTGCTGATACAATAGGAGATATATGGACTGATATTGGGATAAACAATCTTCACAAAGAAGGCGGAGTGGCATTTCCTAACGGAAAAAAGCCATTAAAACTAATAAATAGATTATTGAAAATATCAACCGATAAAAATTCAATTGTAATGGACTTTTTCAGCGGCAGTGCCACAACAGCCCACGCTGTTATGCAGTTAAACGCCGAAGACGGCGGAAACCGCAAATTCATTATGGTACAACTTCCTGAAAAGACGGATGAGAAAAGCGAGGCTTTCAAGGCAGGCTATAAAAACATCTGCGAAATAGGCAAGGAAAGAATAAGACGAGCAGGCAAGAAAATAAAAGCTCAGTTAATGGCTGAGGGAAAAGAAACTAGAGATATTGCCGAGAAAAAAGCACAGGGCAATGCAGTAGCCGTTAGTAAAGCCTATTGGATTGATTCACCAGAGTATAAATCTGCTAATAAGCAAATGGCTAGTGACCTTGACACAGGTTTCCGTGTTCTCAAACTCGACAGCACAAATATGAAAGATGTCTACTATAATCCTGCCGAAATAACCATTGATACCATAATGGGAACTGTGGATAATATCAAAGAAGACAGAACTCCCGAAGACCTGCTTTTTCAGGTTATGCTTGATCTTGGCGTTCTGCTTTCAAGCAAAATAGAGCAAAGCACTATCGGCGGCAAAACTGTTTTCAATGTCGAAGACAGCTATCTTATCGCCTGCTTTGATGATAATGTTACAGACGAAGTGATAACTGCGATAGCAAAGCAAAAGCCATATTATTTTGTTATGCGTGACAGCTCAATGGCAAATGACAGCGTTGCAACAAACTTTGAGCAGATATTTGCAGCTTATTCACCTGATACAGTTAGGAAGGTGCTGTGATGAATATTGACTTGTTTGAAGATAAAGATGCTTGGAAAAAGCTTGATACAAAATCTCTGATGAAGATTATCCCAAATTACTTTGAGTTTACTGGTGATATTGAACATTCTGCATATTTGAATTGGCGTTTCGATTCTATAAATAATACAGAAAATCAGTTTTATGAAATGGGAAAAGCTTATTTAGAAACAGCCATACAGCTTATAGATGTTTGCTTAAAAGATAATAGTAACCAAAAAGCTGATGTATGGATTTTTCCTATTCTTTTTAACGTTGTACATGGTATAGAAGCATATCTAAAGGGATTTAATTCACAACTTCGTATTTTAAATAAAATAGAAAAGTTAGAATATCAAGAAAGTAAAATTGAAGGAAAACATAATATTTTACAATTATGCCAAACAGCAATAAAATTAATTCAACAAAGTTCTCATAAAGACATTCTTCAAGATTTCAGATTTGTTGAAAGTTTCATAACTATCCTTTATGCAAATACAGATGATATGACATTTGCCCGCTACCCTATTGATAGTAATAAACGTCCACATTTCTATGTAAATAAGCCTAATATTACTATAGATCTTGATGTTCTTAGGATATGGATATGTAAAATTCTCGATATTCTTGACGGATGTACAGGATTTATTGATTTTCTAATAGACCAAATTAACGAATGGATTTATGAAACGCAACAAGAATACGAAGATTAAGGAGGTGCTGTGATGAAATTCAACTTTAAAATACAACAGTATCAAACCGACGCTGTAAATGCTGTCGTAAACGTGTTCAGCGGACAGAGCTACCGAAAGACCTCTCATTATATCCGTGACCTCGGCACACTTGAAAAGCCCGCTGTGGCTCAGCTCTCTTTTGATTATGAAAATGACCCATATGATGATATAGGCTTTAAAAACAACGCCCTTGAACTTTCAAGCGAACAGCTTTTGGAAAATGTGCATAAAATACAGCGTGAAAACAATATAAAACTCTCCCCTGAGCTTATAAAAGACCTCGGCAGGTGCAGCCTTGATATCGAAATGGAAACAGGTACAGGCAAGACCTATGTGTATATCAAAACAATGTTTGAGCTGAATAAAAAATACGGCTGGAGCAAGTTTATTGTTGTAGTTCCAAGTATTGCGATCCGTGAGGGCGTGTATAAGACCTTTGAGATAACCGAAGACCACTTTATGGAACATTATGGTAAGAAAGCACGCTTTTTCATATATAACAGCTCTAATCTTAACCAGCTTGATAACTTCTCCTCTGACGGCGGAATAAACGTTATGATAATAAACACACAGGCTTTTGCATCTTCCCTTAAAGAGGACGGCAAAAGTAAAGAGGCTCGTATAATCTATTCCAAGCGTGATGAATTTGGCTCACGACGCCCTATCGACGTTATCAAAGCTAACCGCCCTATCATAATCCTCGACGAGCCGCAGAAAATGGGCGGAGCCGTCACACAGAAAGCCTTGAAAAACTTTGACCCTCTCTTTACCCTGAATTATTCTGCGACTCACGCCAAGCATCACAACCTTGTTTATGTACTTGACGCTCTTGACGCATTCAATAAAAAACTTGTAAAGAAAATAGAGGTCAAAGGCTTTGACATAAAAAATCTCAAAGGAACAAATAGTTACCTTTACCTTGAACAGATAGTCCTCTCATCAAAGAAACCGCCTATGGCAAAAATGGAAATCGAAATTAAGCGTAAAAATAACGTCAAACGTGAATTGCGTACATTGTCAGTAGGCGACGATCTTTTCTACATATCGCAGGAAATGGAGCAGTATAAGAGCTATACCATTTCTGAAATAGACCCATTAAGCGGCACCGTAACTTTCTTAAACGGAGTTACCATAAAAACAGGCGACGTAACAGGTGATGTTTCCGAAAAAGATATGCGGCGTATCCAGATCAGAGAAACCATTCTTTCACACTTTGAAAAAGAAGAGAAATTATTTAATATGGGCATAAAGTGTCTGTCTCTGTTTTTCATAGATGAAGTTTCAAAGTATCGTCAATATGATGAGGACGGAAACGAAAAGCTTGGCGAATACGGAGAAATGTTTGAGCAGGAATATCTGAAAATCCTCAATGATAATACCCAGCTCATAGATACACCATATCAGAAATATCTCAAATCAACTTGCAGCGACATCAATGCTGTCCATAAAGGCTATTTCAGCATTGACAAAAAGACAGGCAGAAGTGTTGACAGCAAGCTTAAAAGAGGCAGCGAATTTTCTGATGACATTTCAGCTTACGATCTTATCCTAAAAAATAAAGAAAGGCTGCTTTCATTTGATGAGCCAACACGTTTTATCTTTTCACATTCTGCCCTCCGTGAGGGTTGGGACAATCCTAACGTCTTTCAGATATGCACCCTGAAACATTCCGACAGCAACACCGCCAAACGGCAGGAAGTGGGCAGAGGTCTGCGTCTATGTGTCAATCAAAACGGCACCCGTATGGACGTACAAAGCTGCGGTGAATCTGTCCACGATATAAACATTCTAACAGTAATCGCAAGTGAAAGCTATAAAACTTTTGTAACAGACTTGCAATCAGATATCAAAACCGTCCTTTATGACAGACCTACTGTCGCAACAAGCGATTATTTCAAGGGCAAATATGTTAAAGTTTACGGTGAAACAAAAATCATTGATGAGGAAACAGCAAACAGTATCGAATTTTACCTTATCCAGAACGGCTATGTGGATATGAAACGTAAAGTTACAGACAAATATCGTCAGGATATCAAAAATGATATGGTTGCAGAATTACCTGATGAGCTCAAACCTATGGCTGACGGAATACATAATCTTATACAAGCTGTATATGATGATAATGTTCTCACCGATATGTTTACAGACGGCCACGAAACAAAAGTCAAAGACAATCCGTTGAATGATAATTTTGCGAAGAAAGAATTTCAGGCACTATGGAAAGAAATAAACCATAAGTATGCTTATACAGTAGACTTTGACAGCAATGAACTCATAAGGAACTCAATAGATCACATAAATAAAGATCTCATAGTATCAGAATTAAGGTATACTACAACTATCGGAAGTCAGAAATCAGAGATAAGCTCTTATGACTTAGATACCGGTGACTCGTTTGCAAATGTCAAAACAAGAACGCAGACTTTAAAGCACGCAGAAATTAGTGACATTAGATATGACCTCGTAGGAAAAATCGCTGAGGGAACAACTCTCACACGAAAAACTGTTTCCAAGATCCTGCAAGGCATAAGAATAGATAAACTCTATATGTTCAGAAATAACCCAGAAGAATTTCTTATAACGATCACAGAATTGATAAACGAGCAAAAAGCTACTGCCATAGTTGACCACATAAGCTATGATACCATTGCGGGTGAATATGATAATAATATCTTTACAGCGGAAAAATCATCTCAAAGCTTTGAAAAAGCATTCCTTGCAAAAAAGGCTATCCAGGACTATGTCTTCACAGACGGAACGGCAACAGAAAGCGTAGAAAAAAAATTTGTCAAAGAACTTGACGCTGCTGAAGAAGTTTGCGTTTATGCAAAGCTGCCAAGAACATTTCATATCCCAACTCCACTTGGCAATTACTCACCAGACTGGGCTATCGCTTTCTACGAAGGAACTGTTAAACACATATTTTTTATTGCAGAAACAAAAGGCTCGATGAAAAATATAGAACTTAAACCAATAGAAAAAGCCAAGATAGATTGTGCGGAAGTACTATTCAACAAAATGTCATCAAGTCAAGTTAGATATCACAAAGTTAAAAGTTATCAAGATTTATTAAATATTATGAACAAAGTATAATGTACTCACGAGACATTCTTACATTTTTAGATAAACAAATCTATTGACAAACAAATTGTTATATGTTATGATATATAATGAAAATCATAAAATAAAACAATCTGCCTACCACATACATAAAAAAACACATAATCAACTACTTTAGAGCTGTAAGCTCGTACATATTATCAGGCACGATTTAAAACAACAGGATAACTATATCCTGTTGCCGAATCGTGAGCCTGAAATATGTGCGAGCTTTTTTGTTTGTATAAATTACATATATAACAACGGCAACTTGAAAATAGAATAGGAGGTCTGGTAGCGTGAAAAAACTCATCACTCGATCC
>OGKW01000594.1_pt1 | contig 29542 bp, 19 predicted proteins | sample 1572601 | NCBI WGS metagenome assembly OGKW01 (sample SAMEA2581875, study PRJEB24529) | metagenome | biome: Human gut stool | place: China | collected 2011
GGAAGATGAACTGACGGGCAACGATCTCGTTACGGAAAGCCTTACCAATCTGTGCGATACCGAAAGGTACTTTCATACGACCCGTCTTCTGTACATTGAGGTAGTTTACAAAAATACCCTGTGCAGTTTCCGGACGAAGATAAATCTTCATGGCTCCTTCGGAAGTAGAACCCATTTCAGTAGAGAACATCAGATTAAACTGACGAACTTCTGTCCAGTTCTTTGTACCGGAGATCGGACATACGATTTCTTCATCAATAATGATCTGACGCAATTCTTCCAGATTACCGTCGTTCAGAGCTTTAGCAAAGCGAGTGTGAAGTGCGTCGCGTTTTGCCTGATGCTCCAATACACGTCCGTTGGTAGAACGGAATTGAGCCTCATCAAAAGATTCGCCGAATCTCTTGGCAGCTTTCGCTACTTCTTTATTGATTTTATCGTCATACTTAGCCAGCTGATCTTCGATCAACACGTCAGCACGATAACGTTTCTTAGAGTCTTTATTGTCAATCAAAGGGTCATTGAATGCGTCTACGTGTCCGGAAGCCTTCCAGATAGTAGGGTGCATAAAGATGGCAGAGTCGATACCGACAATGTTTTCGTGCAACAGCACCATGCTGTCCCACCAATATTTCTTAATGTTGTTCTTCAATTCAACGCCCATCTGACCGTAGTCATACACAGCGCCTAGTCCGTCGTAGATATCGCTCGAAGGAAATACGAAACCGTACTCTTTACAATGCGATACAAGCTTCTTAAAAACGTCTTCTTGTGCCATTTTCTTTTCTATATCTATTAATTTGAATTTGCTTTTTTCGTAAAAAGTGCCACAAAGATAGGGATTTATCTCATAAATAAGACAGGGAGGGTATTAATTTATCTTATTTACCCAACAACCACTTCCAAACCGGTATTACCTCAATCGCACATTTTTCCAACTCAATCCGTTCTTCATCGTCATACGTTATTATCAATAACTGCCGACATTCAAATACCTTATTCAATTTTACTAATGCCTGAACTTCCCGTTGGAAAGTCTCATCAGAGAGATTCATGGTATAACAGACCTGTATAGCCACTCCTGTATCAGGCAAATAAAAATCAACCTCTACATTTCTATTATAAAAGAATACAGCATCGTCCGTCCCATAACGCCGCAATAGTGTCACAGCAACCAAATTCTCAAGCAACGAGGTATCAGCATCCAAAAGAAGCAAATTGAGAATGCCATTATCCGCAAAATAATATTTCGGATTAGTTTCACGCTCCACCAATTTATCCGCAATATTTTGTATAGGAATCAGCAAGCAAGCATCTTTGGCATATTCCATGTAGTTAATGACAGTATTCTTCGATATTTTCACTCCGGTTGAAGCTACAATATTAGTTATACGAGTAAACGAAACCGGTTGCTTTATACTTTCGGCCAATTTGCGAAAAAGGATGCGTAAAGCAAAAGTATTTTCGATGGAATGTCTTGCAGCAATATCTCCTAAATATATCTTTTGGTAAACACTTGTCAGATAATCCCGTTTTGCGGCAAGCGATGCCCCTTCCGGAAAACCACCGGAACGAAAATAATCATTGAATATACGTTTTATTTCTGCCCGGCTCTCTGTTGCAAACAAAGAATTCTCTGTAACTTCAACCCCATTAGCATAAAGAAACTCTTTAAAATCATAAGGGTATACATGTACTGTAATGTATCGTCCCCCCAAAGTGGTAGCTACATCCTGACTAAGCATTTTAGCATTGCTTCCTGTCACATAAGCCCTATATTTATTATCAGCCAATCGCCGAACAAACTTGTCCCAACCATCAATATTCTGAATTTCATCCAAGAAAAGCATCGGCCTGTCTGTTGACATCTCGGCATGTACTTCCAGTATGAGATTTAAATCTGCCGCCGTCATTCCAATCAAACGTTCATCTTCAAAGTTCACATATAGCATTTCATTCCAAGTATGCCCATTATGCAAAAGTTCCTGTATCCGTTGATAAAGTAAAAATGATTTTCCTGCTCGCCGGATACCTACAAATACATAATTTCCAAACTCTTCAAACTGAAAGCTACGAGGTATAACTTGATGTTTGACCACCTCATTTCTATTATCTAATAGAACTTCTTTTAGTATTTCTCTTCTAATCATATTTCAAGATATTGTTCTAACCACTGAACAAATATAATCTAATTCTGTTCAATTAACAAGACAATATTGCTTTTTATTCAACTATTCGTCGATTTCCGGCTCTTCTATGTCGTATTCTGTTTGTTCCAGTTCCCGGTCTGCTTTCTTCATATTTTTCGTTAGCATACTTTCGGGCATATAATATTTAAAAGGTATGCGGGTACACTTTGTCTTCTTCAGTTCCCTACTGAATTTTGAGTTTGCCACAAAATATACGCGTGAAATAGCAACTTTCCCCGGCGTTACCTGTTCGGGCAGCACACATCCCTGACTGGTCAGTGCCGTTTGAAAGGTTCCCAATCCCTCAATGGTCACCGAATGACCGGAGGAAAGCAGGTCTTGAATACTTTCAACCAACTCCGACAGGATTCCTTCTATCTGTCCACGATGAAAGCCTGTTGTCTTTGCCATCCGTACTGCAAGTTCTTTATTTTTCACTCCTCCTCTTCGCTGCATTTTACTAGGTACACCATACCATAACTCTTTCCGTTCTCCGGATGATAAATCCGCTTTCTTTCTCACTACATAAGGGATAGACATAATCTTACGCTCCTTTCTTTTTAAGTTAGTTATCATAATTTGTACGACACCCGGGTGTCATGCATACTGAGACCCGGGTGTCGAACACAACAACACCCGGGTGTCGTACAGCACGAGACCCGGGTGTCATACAAGTTTTTCTTGCTACAAAATTAAGTCTTTATTATAGGAAAACAAAGGAATTCTTCTATATTTGTGCATCCCTACATTATACTAAAGAAAAACATAGAACTATGATTAAGATTCTTCTATTGATAGACTATTCAAGCGAATTTGACAGGAAACTGCTACGGGGACTTGTCCAATACTCCAAAGAAAACGGCCCCTGGCTCTTTTACCGACTGCCTTCTTATTATAGCGCAATGCATGGTGAACAAGGCATTTTGAAATGGGCGAAAGAATGGAAAGCCGACGCTATTATCGGTCAGTGGAATAATGATACGATCGATTTGCAGAAGGAGCTGAATATTCCGGTAGTACTACAAAACTATCATCACCGGAGCGTCACTTACTCCAATCTGACAGGCGACTATAAAGGAACGGGAAGAATGGCAGCCCAGTTTTTTGCCAAAAGAATGTTTCGCAATTTTGCTTATTTCGGTGTTAAAGGAGTAGTCTGGTCTGACGAACGCTGCGAAGGTTATCGGCAGGAGGTAAAACGCATCGGAGGCGAATTTTTCAGTTTCGAATCGGATAAGCAGGAAGATGAGATAAGAATGGAAGTAAGCCAATGGTTGCAGCAACTCCCCAAGCCAGTCGCTCTATTTTGTTGTGATGATGCGCACGCCCTATTCATTTCTGAAACTTGCCGGATGAACAACATTCATATCCCGGAAGAAATCGCTCTATTGGGTGTGGATAACGATGAACTGATGTGTAATATTTCCGACCCGCCGATTTCATCCATAGAGCTTGAAGTAGAAAGAGGAGGTTATTCTATCGGCAGGCTTATCCACCAACAAATAAAGAAAGAACATGGAGGCACTTTCAATATTGTTATCAACCCCATCCGCATCGAACTACGCCAATCAACGGAGAAACACAACATCAAAGACCCTTATATTCTCGAAGTAGTGAAATATATAGATGCACATTACAGCTCCGACCTGACGATAGAATCTTTGCTTGCCAACATTCCGTTATCGCGCAGAAACTTTGAGGTGAAATTCAAGAATGCGATGAATACCTCTATATATCAATATATTCTGAATTGCCGTTGTAACCATCTGGCGGATTTATTGCTCACGACAGATCGGTCTTTAGCTGATTTGGCAATAGAGGTAGGGTTCAAAGATTATAATAATATCTCGCGCGTCTTTAAAAAATATAAAGGTTGTTCACCTCTTGAATATCGCCAAAAGAAGACTAGTCATATTTAATCTTCGTTTTTTGAATAGTACTTTTCGTTTTTACTATAAAAACTATTATAGAAACAACCTACTTTTGTCATAAAAGTTAATACTCTCTCAATTTAACGAAGAATGTATTAGCTATACCCAATCTTTGTTATATCCTTAAATAAATATATTCTAAAATGTCAAATACCATTCAAAAACACAGCAAAAGGAAAGCGCAGCTAACAATAAAGTTCGGATTTTCCAAACAGTTTTTTATATACTATATAATTATCTGCATAGGGTTCTGCACAGCTAGTTGTATAGAGAATAAACAAACTAATTCACTGCAATATAATACAAAAGCATGGAATAAAATAAAAGATTATTTCAATCCGCCAGTGATATATAAAGATAATTATGGAAATTATCGTTCCCCTCTGTTACTGAATAATGGAGACACTATCAAGAATGTAAATGATTGGAATAAAAAACGAAAAAAAATAAAAGATACATGGATGAATTTAATGGGGAAATGGCCTCCTATAATTAAAAATCAAAAATTTGAAATATTAGATACGCTTAAACGTGAGAACTTCTATCAATATCGTGTCCGCTTCTATTGGGTTCCTAATGAACAAACAGAAGGGTATTTACTAATCCCTGATAAGAGAGGGAAGAAGCCTGCTATTATTTCTGTTTTTTATGAACCTGAAACTGCCATTGGAATCGGTGGAAAACCTAATCGTGACTTCGCTTATCAACTTACTAAAAGAGGATTTATCACCCTGTCATTAGGAACAACCCAAACAACGAAAGAAAAAACATACTCCATATATTATCCGACGATCAATAATGCTTCTCTACAACCTCTATCAGCATTAGCCTATGCAGCTGCCAATGCATGGGAAGCATTAGCCAAAGTTCCTGATGTAGACTCTACTAAAATTGGCATTGTCGGACATTCATATGGAGGGAAATGGGCAATGTTTGCATCTTGCCTCTATGACAAATTTGCATGCGCTGCATGGAGTGATCCGGGTATTGTTTTTGATGAAACCAAAAGGGGATACATCAACTATTGGGAACCTTGGTATCTTGGCTATTACCCTCCGCCCTGGAAAGATACCTGGAACAAAAACGGATATACTAAAGCAAAAGGAATTTATTCGCAGTTACGTAAAAATGGGCATGATTTACATGAAATTCATGCACTTATGGCTCCCCGCCCTTTTCTTGTTTCCGGAGGCTTCTCTGACGGACCTGAAAGATGGATACCTCTAAATCATACAATACTCATTAATCGAATTCTAGGGTATGAAAACAGAGTAGCGATGACCAATAGAGCGAAACATGATCCTGATCCCGAATCAAATGAAATCCTTTACAATTTCTTCGAGTGGTATTTATGTCCCACTAGTTGACAAAAAACATTACATAATAAAAAATATCTTATGAAAAACTCAAAAATTAATTGCAGAGCCACTATCAATCGATTCATTTTGCTCTCTCTCACTTTATGCTATATTTCCACAGCATATTGTAGTAATAAGGAACAGGAAATAAAACAATTTCTCATTTATGATGCTATGTCATACATCGGCAAACCAGACTTAAGTTACTATGGTCTTCAGCCTGTTTATCTAATGTATGAAGTAACCTTGACAAAAAAACACTCCGATCATCCTTCAAAAGTCATACTTGACTTCAACAAAATCGAGAAACAAGCCAAACTTGCATCCTTATTTCCGAGAACTATGATTTCAACGGATATAGAACAATGGTATTACGAGCCTTCACTTACAGACCAGGAAATAGAACAAAGATTCGACACATTATTTAGTTACTTTAGACAAAATATTTCACCAAACATAACAATCGGCAACTATGGAGCCGCTCCTACAGCCTTATGTGTACACCGATACTACCATCCCAAAATGTCAGAAGATAGTATATTGATGACTTGGCGAAAAAGCAATAAAAAACGTTGGGCTGCACTCAAATATGCAGATGTAGCTCAACCCTCTCTTTACATTGCCGAGCCTAATATCGAATCTTGGATAAAAGATCTACAAATAACAGTAAAAGAAATAAAAAAGCACTACCCCAATAAAAAAATTATAGCATATATTTGGCCCCAATACTATGATAAAAAAGATAGTCCATATTATAAACAATTCATTCCCCCCCACATTTGGAAACAAATGCTAGAGGCTACTTATACATATTGTGATGGAAGTATCATATGGTCAAGTAGAACAGATGAAAATGATCAATCAGTATTCTGGGAGGATCTTCGGGTTCAACAAATCTGGGAAGTAACAAAACATTTTATCCATTCCCACAAAAGACAGATTGTGTTTCCTGAAAAAGAAAACTTGTCCATATTGACTTCTACTCCACAAGAATTCAATATATATTTAAACACAAATCACCCCCAATTAGCCCAATATGGAGTTCAGACGATACAAATGATTAATGAAAAAGATTTGGGAAACTGTACCAATGAAACTTTTGTTCTTGATGTAGACAAAGTGAAACAATTTGCCATACAAACTCCAAAATCCTCCAATACGCCTATATGTATTGCACCGATTAATAAAAAGAGTGATACATTAGATTATCAAGAAATTTACAAATTGTTAAAAAAAGACAATGGTAATCAAATATGGCAAATACCCTCCACAAGTTTAGGTAAACTAAGGCTTCATAATTCAAATATGCATGTCAACATGGGAAGTTGGGCAATAAATACAATGAATTCTCCGCAAGAGCCGGAAAAATTCACAGATGCCATTATCATAAATGCCCCTATCGTTGATAATGACACAATCACTTGGAAGAAAGAATTATACATTACTATAAAAGAAGCACAATTCAAATCTGAAGGAAAACCAATATATGTATATTTGCCAACCACCTCGCTTAATAACAATTATACAATAAAAGCAACGGAATGGAAAACTGCATTGAAAACCGCCCAACAATGGTGTAACGGTATAATAATACATGATATAAACAACAATCTACCTGACACGAATACAGCAATATGGCAAGAAAGTTTAAAATTCATAAAAGAAATGAAGAATACAGTAGATTAAACTTACGTTTTTTGAGGACTAGTCTGCGTAAAATCAAATCGACACCTTGATATATCAGGCTATATTTGCACTATTAGGATATCCAATCAATAAACTGCAATACCAAATTTAATACAAAATGAAAATGAAACTATTGAAAAGCAAAATTCTGCGAGATGCATCACGAATAAAATCTTTACCGATATGCATCTTTATGTTCTTTTTCCTTTTTACTCCCTTTGTTTATTCCCAGAGTAGAAAGCAAATAACAGGAAGCGTACAAGATGTTCAGGGAAACCCTCTTATTGGAGTTAGTATCTTGGAAACCGGAACATCAAATGGGACCATCACAGATATGAATGGTACCTACTCTCTCAATATAAGTTCCACAAATGCAACACTAAGATTCTCATATATTGGCTATGAAGAACAACTAATTAAAATACAAGGTCGAAATGTCATCAATGTAAAGATGAATGAAGAAACTAGTAATTTAGATGAAGTCGTAGTGGTTGGCTATGGGGTACAACGAAAGTCCGACTTAACCGGAGCTATATCTTCCATTAATGCAGCTGAGACTTTAAAAAAAATGCCTGCGGCCCAAGTAGCCGATTTGCTCCAAGGACGCATTGCCGGGCTTAGTATTGTAAACTCATCCGGAGCAGCAGGTGCTGCCCCTACGCTACGTGTCCGCGGTGTAAACTCCATAAAAGCAGACGGTGGCCCACTAGTCGTTATCGATGGTTTTCCTGGTGGTAACCTCAGTGCCATAAATCCCGCTGATATAAAATCTATTGAAGTACTAAAAGATGCCTCATCAACAGCAATATATGGTTCAAGAGGAGCCAACGGTGTCATCTTGATTACAACAAAGTCTCCTAAAGAGGGCAAATTATCAGTAGACTACAATGGTTATGTTGTTGCCGGAACACCAGCCGACAAACCTTCCATCATGCCCGTAAATGAGTTCGCCCGTATGGCCAATGATTGGAATCAGGCATATTATGGTAAAGACCTATATACAGAAAGACAAATCACTAATTTCACCAATGGATATGATACTTATGATTATATGGGAAATATCATCAATGATTACGCCATCAGCCATTCTCATGACATCAGCATCAAAGGAGGAAATGATAAAATGAGCTTCTTATTTTCCACTCAATATATTCATAATAAAGGAATTGCCGGCCATTCCACAAATGACAGATGGAACTATCGTTTAAAAGTGGATGCTAATATCACTAAAAAACTAAAATTTGGAGCTAATTTTTATGGAATGATTAATAGTGCTGCAGGAAATAACTTCTCCGGACAATACAGTCTACTCACTTTGGCACAACAATTTCCGCAAACTGTACTTCCGTATGATAAAGAAGGAAACCTCACCCAAGGAACTATCGACAATACCGGTATTTACAATCCAATAGGTTTCATTGATGAACAAAAAAGGAATAACAACGAGGATATGACTTTTAATAACTGGTTACAGGCATATATCAGTTATGAAATTATTCCCGGATTAACATTCAGAAATGAACAGCAAATAAATATAGGAAACCGTTTTTATGGAACCACAAGCAGCAAACAAAGTATGAATGGATTCCTAAAAGGAAAATCATTAGCTACATATTATGATGCAAATTCATGGGGGTGGCGCATGACAAATACACTTAACTATACAAAGGAACTAAACAAGAATAATCGTATCAACGCTACTATTGGTGTAGAAGAAAGCCTATCACGTTCATACATCATGAGGCAGACTGCAGAAGGATTAACTTCCGAAAGCATCGGCTGGAAAAATATGATGTTGGCAGAAACCAGCAAACTAGAAGACAATGAGGTTAGCAAGACAACAGCCATATCATATTTCGGACGAATCAACTATGTCTTAATGAACCGCTATATGGCCACAGTAACATTCAGAAGAGACGGTTCTTCCTTGTTGTCTTACGACCATAGATGGGATAACTTTCCTTCTTTCAGTCTGGCTTGGAATCTAAAAGAAGAATCATTCCTTAAAAATATTAATTCTTTAGACCAATTGAAACTAAGATACGGATACGGAGTTTCCGGAAATCAGGCAGTAGCAGCTTATTCGGCATATACACAATATGATGCAACAATAGGGAATGGCCAAATAGCTTATACGCTTGTCCCAGGTAATCCTATATTAAAATGGGAAAAAACACATCAACACAACTATGGGGTTGATGCAGCTTTTCTAAATGGCAGAATTTCATTCACATTCGATTATTACGACAAAAAAACAAAAGATGCCATTAATACTGTAGTTCTCCCAGCAGATACAGGTTTATCATCCGGACTAAGAAATGCTGCTGAAATCAGCAACAAGGGGTTTGAAATTACTTTGGGAATTACTCCGATTACAGCAAAAGACTTCTATTGGAAAGCAGACATTTCATTGGCTCATAATAAAGCTAAAATTGAAAAATTAGGAGATATAGATTCGGATTTCATGGAAATAGGCACAGGATGGGGAAATTCATTCTATCGTTACTTTGTAGGAGAACCGATCGGTGCAATCTACGGCCTTCAATCCACGGGAGTGTGGAGTACCGAAGAGTATAATAACCCTGATATTAAAAAACCAACTTCTCCTACAGTAAGACCCGGCTCTTACAAATATGTCGATCAAAACGATAGTGGAACTATAGATGCAGATGATTATGTCATTATCGGTAACGGGCAACCCAAATTCAATTGGGGAATGAATAATTCATTTACCTATAAAAACTTTGACTTAAATATTTTCTTAATCGGTTTTCATGGATTTGATATTTACAATTACCCAAGAGCCAGACTTACAAGTTCCTTATCTCCATTCCCCGAATTAGCCGAACGCTGGATTGCAGGCAAAAATGAGAATGCAATTATAGCCGGATTCGGTAAGGACCGGGACGCTATAACAAGCCCTGAAACGGTAGCATCATCTACATTTATAGAAAAAGGAGATTTTGTAAAATTGAAAAGCATTACTTTAGGTTATAATTTCTCCAAAGGTTTATTATCAAAAATAAATCTAAGTGCAGCGAGAGTATATTTTTCGATAAAGAATGTTTGTACAATCACTAAATATTCCGGAAACGATCCTGAATTGTCAATAAGTAACCCTCTACGCCCCGGACTTGATATGGGAACTTATCCCAGTCAAAGAGAATATCTACTTGGCTTAAATGTTTCATTCTAAATACAAGAATACAATGAAAAAATATATATTCATACTTCTGACAAGTTTTTCTTTAGCTTCTTGCGTAGACTTATTGCAAGAACCGCAAAGCAAATTAACGCCTGCCACCATCGAGTTGACAGAACAAACTCTTGAAAGCATGACCAATGGGCTTTACAAAGATTTATGGGGAGAAAATTTCGGCTTTAACTGCCGGTTGGCATCACTAGCATTGGCTGGTGACGATATGACTTCAGGTGCATTGGACAAAGTAAGGAATGTTTTGGACGATCAACTAAAAGTTCCAATAGATAATGCAGATGTGCTAAATTTATGGAAATATTTTTATCAAACAATATACTCTGCAAATAATATAATATATTTAATCAATGAAAACGAAAATCTCGACACCCAAATAAGTAATAAGTATTTAGGAGAAGCCTATTTCTTCAGAGCCTTATCCTATTTCTATATCGTAAGATATTGGGGAGATGCTCCTGCTATTACAGACCCTAATTCAAGTACAGACATAGATGGGAGTAGTAATATGCCACGTAAACCGGTGAAAGACATCTATGAAAGAATAATTCTTCCTGATTTAAGTAATGCAATCAACCTGCTACCATTACAAAGCCGTGACAATAACAATCAGGCTCCAACCACCTGGGCCGCCAAGACTTTGCTTAGTGACGTATATATAACCATGGCCGGATGGCCATTAAAAGAAGAAAATTATTATGCAGAGGCTGCTAAAACTGCAAAAGATATCATAGAAAATGGACCTTACGATCTGGTCGGTGAATATAAAGATCTTTGGATGAACGCTAAAAAGACGGATAAAACTGAACATATATTCGCACTACAGCATTCACTGTCTTATTTACCAAGCCAATACGGCATATCCTATCTTGGAAAAGAAGAGAATGGCTGGTATGACTATGTAGGTGATCCCGTATTCTTCAAAAACTTCCCTAATGATAAAAGAAAAGAATTCTGCTATATTACATCAACCGTAGATACTAAAGGAAATCGGATTGACTGGGAAGACTTTGATATAGGCGCACCTTTTATCCGAAAATACAGAAACTACGGAGGTTGTGGAACATACGGAATTGATGGAAACACCTCTACACGTAGTTCACTTTCAGAAGGTCTCACTCCTATTTACAGATTTGCGGACGTATTGCTAATTTATGCCGAAGCCAGCAATAAAGCAGAAGGTTCCCCCAACACTCTTGCGTATAAATGTTTAAATAGAGTCAGAGACAGGGCATTTGGAGATCAAAGTCATCAATATGCAGGTTTAACACCAGAAAAGTTTGCAGATGCGGTATTCGATGAATTTGGCTGGGAAAATGTATTTGAATTCAAAAGATGGTTCCAATTGGTAAGAACAGAAAAAGTAGATGAGGCTATAGGCAAGAATCCAGCAATTGGAGCGAGATTAAACGCTAATAAAGAGAATTATCTTTTCCCGATACCTGTAAGACAATGCGAACTTAGAGGTTGGAAAAACAACCCTGGCTATTAAGTAATTTATCACAAAATCAAGAACTATATGAAAACATCAGAGATTAAATGGTTAACCATGTTACTATTCACTGCTATGCTGTTCATTACTGCATGTAGTGACGACACCATTCGTCCTCCTTATTTAGAAGAGGAAATTGAACCTACTCCGGAAACAAAAGAGTTTGTTGTTTACGATGCGATGAGTTATAAGAATAAACCGGATCTTACATCGGATATGATCTCTAACATACGCTTAATTTATGAAGCTTTCTTGTTAACTAATGAAGAGATTGATATGGATAAAGTTGCTACTCAAATCAGTATCACAAAAACATCCAACTATCAAACTGTCAGCACTGATATTGAAGCTTGGTATTCAAACAAGACCGATGAAGAAATTAAAACCGGATTGAAAACCGTATTTGACGCTTTTAAAAAAGAAATTCCCAGTTGTACTGTCGGTAATTATGGTATACCTGTGAGCGATTTAAACGTTTTCAGATATAATAGAACTGAACCAGAAGAAGAGATTATTAAATTATGGAAGAAAAAGAGCGAAAGAAGGCTCTCTGCCGGTGAAGTTTCAGATGTTCTTTATCCCTCATTATATATAATGACTCCGGACGTAGATCAGTGGCTGAAAGATTTAAAAACGACAGTAGAATATATCAAAGAAAAATTTCCTGATAAAAAGATTATCGGATATATCTGGCCGCAATATTATAATCTCAAAAATAATCCTGACTATATGAAATTCATTCCTGCTGAAAAATGGGATAAGATACTGGAAGGATGTTATACATATTTAGATGGAGCAGTGATATGGTCGAATGGAAAAGGTGAAGATGGTGAAACTGACGTTGCGTGGAATGACACAAAAGTCCAGGCAATGTATAGTGCTACAAAAACATTTATCGAACGGCACAAAGCTAACATAAAATTAGACAAGCCGATAGGCGGTGGCGATGATGGCGGATCAGAGCCTACAGAATTCTATGTATATGGTTCATTAAATTTCCAGAATACTCCTTCAAATCTATTAAGCTATGGCATACAACCCATATCAGTAATCAGTGAAGCTAATGTTTCCGAAACAGAAAAGCAAGGCAGTGTATATCCTCCTGTCATCGACAAGATCAAGAATTTAGCAACTGATGCTACACATCCAGTTTGTATATCTATCAGTACATGGCATGCGGACCGTTCTACAGATAATAGTGCAATGATGTCACGTTTCCAAACTGTATATAGCACATTCAAAGATAACAACTCAAAAGTAACAATCGGGTATCGTGGCGTTGGTCCCACAAGCCTCACCTCTCTCAGAGTCACCAACTATACTCAATCTGATTTTCAAAGAAATGACTCATGGCAGAGATACGCGGTAGAACCCATGAGAGGAATCAGGGAATATGCGGATGTATTATATCCTGAAGTTACAATCATCAATGACGATTTGGATACCTGGAAACAAGATTGCTCCGCAGTTCTGGAAGAAGCTAAATGGAATAATCCAAACAAGAAAATATTCGCCTGTATCATGACTAATTATTTCAACAAGACAGGAACTATACCAGAAGACTATGAAGCTTTTGCCGATGCATACAAGCCAATCAAGGAAGCTACCTGGTTGAATGCTCTTGAATATTTGTACCGAAGATGTGATGGTATTGTCATTATCGGTAATTGCCAAAAAAATGACCCTATTGAATATAGTGAAGACTTAGGTCTCATGAAGGCTACAAAAACTTTCTATGAAAATCATAAAAATATTATCGACAAGACATTACCCGAAGAAGAAAAGCCTACTACTGATAACCTAATTACAAATGGCGGATTTGAAGATAGTATAGAACCATCCTCCACATTGCCTGTCGTACATACGAATAGTCTTGTCCGCCCCCTAAGGCTTAGTGGTTTCTTTGATACTACAGCACAAAAAACATTTCCTACTGTAGATGGCACCGTTACTGTTCCTGATAATGTCTGGTTCCATAGATGCAACAACAATTCATGGTTCTGGTTTACCTATATTGATGATATGTCTATTGCCTATACAGGTGGTGGAACTCCAATCTCACATTCTGGTAATAAATCCGTAGTCATTTATACAGCAGCCAATGCGGATGCTGCCAAATACAGTAGTCATGCCAATAATTTAGAACACCTCCAGGGAGTTGCACAACGTTTATCCCTAGACGATAGCAAAAAATACAAACTACAATTTTTCTATTATCGTCCAAATCTTGTTTGGGGTACAACAGATGTTGCTGCAAATATAAACCATGCAGAAAAAATAGTCGTGGGAATTGTGTCCTCAACAGAAGCAAACGTAAATACAGACTATACATATGAAGAAGTTATCACGTTAGAGAAAACAGAAGGTTGGAAAGAATATAATATTACTTTTGATCTTCCCGATATCATCCAGAAAAATCCAGGTAAGAGTTTTGAAAAATGTGCCATATTTTTCAACATAGTACCTGAGATAGACAGTGCACAAAAAACACTGAAAACATTAGTTAATCTGGATGACATCAGTTTAACAGAGACGAAATAACAGAACATTCTTTAATTACAGTTTAATATAAATGGAATCTTAATTTATTTATATTAAACTGTAATATTGTTCATCTTATCCGACAAAAACATGAATAAAATTCTTCTAATATTATTTTTCATTGGAAACATATTAAATACTACCATCATACGTGGGCAGAATACTTGTCCTCTAATTCCATATCCACAAAGCAGTAGCAGGATAAATGAAACATTCCAACTATCAAGCAGATGTGTTATTGTATATACCGAAGAGTTTGAATCCCAAGCTTACCTTTTACAGAAAGAGCTTCTCCGATATACTTCAATCGCTGTAAGTACACTTCCTGATAAAGCAACTCTAGATTCAAATATTGTATACAATGTTATTAAACTTAAGAAAGACTATAAATTCAAATCAGAAGGATATTCTTTAAAAATGCACACCAAAGACATAACTATTACTGCTGGACAACCAAGCGGAATGATAAATGGTGTCATGTCTTTAGTTCAATTAACCAGATTATCCACGTTACAAAACACCCTTGTACCTATCGAATGCTGGGAAATAGAGGACAGCCCTTTATATGCCTGGAGAGGTTTTATGTTAGATGAAGCCCGTCATTTCTGGGGAATGAAAAAAGTAAAACAGATTTTAAACTGGATGGCCCTTTATAAACTAAATAGGTTCCATTGGCATCTAACCGACTCCCAAGGTTGGAGAATAGAAATAAAAAAATATCCCAAACTAGCTCTCATTGGAGGAATCGGCAATTATGGAGAAGAATACACTCCTGCTCAATTCTACACACAAGAAGAAATAAAAGAAATCGTAACTTATGCTCTAGAACGAAACATCCACATTATACCTGAAATCGATATGCCGGGACATGCATCTGCTGCTTCTAAAGCATATCCAGAATTTAGCGGTGGCGGTTCTCCTAAATATCCTGGATATACCTTTAACCCCGGGAAAGATTCCGTATACACTTATTTAACGGACATCCTAAAAGAAGTAGATGCGCTGTTCCCCTCGCAAGTAATCCACCTTGGAGGAGATGAAGTACATTATGGCAATCAGGATTGGAATACTAACAAGGATATCCAAGACTTGATGAAACATGAAAAAATGAAGAATTTAAAAGACGTAGAAAATTACTTTTTCCAAAGGATGGCTGATTCTCTTCTGCTTATTCATAACAAAGTTGCAGCTTGGGACGAAGTAGCTGATTCCCAATTATCTCCTGAACATACCATCGTATTTTTCTGGAGACAGAATAGACCTGAACAACTCCAGAAATCATTAGATAGAAAATTTAATATTGTATTATGTCCACGATTACCAATGTATCTTGATTATGCACAAGACACTTTACAAGTACATGGGGTTGACTGGAGAAAATTTTCATACAATTCTTATCAAAAAGTATATTCTTTCAGCCCACAAGATATACCAGTCAAATATCCTAAAAATTGTAACATACTAGGAATACAAGCTAATCTATGGACAGAGCGTATTGAAACAGAGGACAGACTCGATTATATGCTATTTCCTCGGATGGCAGCACTAGCTGAAAATGCATGGACAAAAGAAAAGAATAAGAATATCAATTCTTTCAATATACGTCTAAAAAAACAATTTAATTTATATAAGAAAGATCATATCTACTATTCAGATCCTTTTACCCCTAAAGAGACCGGAGAACCAGTTAGATAAAATCAACAATCAAAAAAATGAACAAAATTAATATTTACACGTTTCTATTTTGTACGATATTCCTTGCAATAGGATGTTATGCTCAACAAGCATCTTATCCCAAATCAAAGATATTACAAAAAAACTTTTCCAGCAATCTTAAAGATCAATTAAGAGAACTGGAAAAAGATTCTTTCGTACAATATTTAAACGAATGTCGGGAAAAATGGAAGAACAACCCCTACAGACCAATCTATCACTTTTCTAGTCCGGAAAGTATTTTGCACGATCCTAACGGTTTATGCTATTGGCAAGGGAATTGGCATTTATTTTATCAATATTTGCCCTCTAAAGATTTTAGACAACACTGGGGACATGCAGTCAGTCATGATTTAATTCACTGGAAAGATCTGCCCATAGCTTTATATCCCAGCCCGGAAAACATGTGTTATTCCGGTGCCACCCTAGCCGAAAAAGACAAAGTCATAGCTATGTATTATGGAGTTGACATAGGAGATATTGTGGCTACATCCAGCGATCCGTTATTACTAAACTGGGAAAAGGTAGCAACACCGGCTATTCCAAGAGTAAAATCAGGAGAGACTTTGCCATACTATGTGTTTGACCCTGCCATTTGGAAAGAAGACAGCATATACTATGCCGTGACGGGAGGACGAACAAATACAGGTCCCGGTAACAAAGCGATGCGATCAACTTCTCTTTTCTCTTCAAAAGACTTAAAAAACTGGAAATACGAACATAACTTCATGAAAAATGAATGTTTCTTACCACCAGGAGAGGATGCTTCATGCCCATACTTTTGGCCAATAGGAAACAGATATATCTTTTTATTTTTTAGCCACACAACCGGTAGCCAGTATTTATTAGGAGACTACAATAAAGAAGAACATTGTTTTTATCCAACATTTCACGGACGTTTTAACTTCATGTCTTTTCTCCCCGGAGGAGTACATGCTCCAAGCGCAACAAGTGATGGCAAAGGAGGAGTCATAGTTATACATAACATGCATACAGGCAAAAAATCTCCCGGCTGGAGAGGTATTACAACACTTCCGAGAAAACTCACATTAGACAAATGTGACACAATCAACATACAACCTTATGGAGATTATAAATCACTCCGTACCCACCATCAACATATAGATAAGACCCATCTACCGGCAAACAAAGAAATCATAATCGATAATATACAGGGAAATGCACTTGAAATCAAAGCTGAAATCAATATAAAATCTTCACCAATGATAGAAATGAATGTTCTACGTTCACCTGATAAAGAGGAATTTACTTCTATCAAATTTTTCAAGGATAGAGGAGTTGACTTAGTCAGAACAAATCCTGCACTGAAAAATCAAAGATGGGGTTTGATTTCACTTGAAACCGCCCACTCTTCCATACTCCCGGATGTAATATCCAGAGCACCAGAACTTGCTCCTGTATATCTTAAGCCGAACGAAACGCTTAAGTTACATATATTTATAGACAAAAGTATTATTGAAATCTTTGTTAATGACAAACAAGTAGTAACAACCCGAGTTTATCCGGGCAAAAAAGAAAGTATAGGGATTTCTCTAAAATCACAGGGAAGAGATGCTACTCTTATTAGTATGGATGCCTGGCAGATGAAAAGCATATACAAAGAGCTACAGAATGATTTTATAAAATAATACTTGATAAGAATACGTTTTTTGAATATGATTTTTCGTTTTTTCATCAATCCATAAACCAAAGAAAGCATACTTTTGCTTTAAATAATTACTCAATAGAACACAGTTACTATGAAAAATAAGAACCTATCAAACGAAAAAAAGACCTACTACATCTCAATAGCCATTTTAGCCGGAATGTTCTTTATCTTTGGATTTGTATCCTGGGTCAACTCCATACTCATTCCTTATTTCCGTATATCCTGCGAACTTACACATTTCGAATCCTACTTTGTAGCATTTGCTTTCTACATTGCCTATTTTGTAATGGCTGTTCCGTCAGGAATACTATTAAAGAAAGTAGGCTTCAAACGAGGAATCATGTATGGCTTTATGTTAACCGCATTAGGAGCCTTCATATTTGTTCCAGCCGCTTTAGCACGACAATTCGAAATTTTCCTGATCGGTTTGTTCTCCATAGGAACAGGTCTGGCAATCCTGCAAACGGCAGCTAATCCGTACGTAACCATTATTGGTCCGATTGACAGTGCTGCCCGTCGTATCAGTATCATGGGTATATGTAACAAGTTTGCCGGAATTATCTCTCCTCTCATTTTCGCTGCATTGATTCTAAAAGCTGATGACAGCGAACTTTTTGCCCTGATAGAATCGGGTACACTGGATACAATAACCCAAAGTGTTATGCTTGACGAACTGATACAACGTGTCATCGTTCCGTACACTATACTAGGAATACTACTTTTATTAGCAGGCATCGTCATTCGATATTCTGTCTTACCTGAAATTAATACGGATGAACAAAATGCGACAGATGACAAAGAAAGCGGTCATAGTAATCAGAAAAACATTTTTGGTTTTCCATACCTTATTTTAGGCGCATTGGCTATTTTCTTTCACGTAGGAACACAAGTGATAGCCATTGATACCATCATCAATTATGCCAATTCCATGGGTATGGATCTATTGGAGGCAAAAGCATTTCCCTCATATACTCTGGCATGTACGATGATCGGTTATATATTGGGAATCATCGTAATTCCTAAATATATCTCACAGAAAAATGCACTGACTATATGTACAGTACTAGGATTATTCCTTTCATTCGGAGTTGTATTTGCCGACTTTAATGTAACCCTTTTCGGCCATCAAGCCAATGCCTCCATCTTTTTTCTCAATGCATTAGGTTTTCCAAATGCACTGATTTATGCAGGTATCTGGCCGTTATCCATTCATGGCCTGGGAAAGTTTACCAAAACAGGTTCCTCACTGTTAATCATGGGACTCTGCGGAAATGCAATCCTTCCGTTAATTTATGGTCACTTTGCTGAAATATACGATTTACGTATCGGCTATTGGGTATTAATCCCCTGCTTCCTTTATCTTGCATTCTTTGCTGTCAAAGGACACAAAATCACTTCATGGAGATAAAAAACAAATGAATAAACCTCAAACAATATAAAATGAAGAGACTAATCATTCTAAACGGACAACTCATCTTTCCTGATCGCATAGATACGGGCAAGGCATTGATTTGCAAAAACGGAAAGATCGAACAAATCCTTGCCGACAAAATGCTTGAGATAAACCCGGACGATCAAATAATAGATGCCAAACAACAATATGTATCTCCTGGTTTTATCGATATGCATGTTCATGGAGGTGGCGGACATGATTTCATGGACGGAACAGTGGAGGCATTTCTAAGAATAGCGGAAGTTCATGCGAAGTATGGAACAACAGCTATGGTGCCTACAACTCTGACCTGCACCGATGAAGAGTTAATGAATACTTTTACTATTTATAAAAAAGCGAAAGTTCTGAATAATAAAGGTGCTAAATTTATAGGTCTACATCTTGAAGGTCCTTATTTTTCACCTTCCCAGTGTGGAGCACAAGACCCTAATTATCTTAAAAAACCATGCCCGAAAGAATATAACCATTTTATAAATATCTCACAGGATATTGTACGCTGGAGCGTTGCGCCAGAATTGGAAGGAGCTATCGAAATGGGGGAAGAGCTGCAAAGACAGCATATCCTCCCTTCCATTGCACATACTGACGCAACCTATGAAGAGGTGGAAAAAGCAAACAAAGCCGGGTATACCCATATAACTCACTTATATTCAGCCATGTCATCCGTAACACGTAGAAATGCTTTTCGACATGCAGGAGTAGTGGAAGCTGCCTATTTGATTGATGATATAACAGTCGAAATCATCGCTGACGGTATACATCTCCCCAAGCCACTCCTTCAATTTGTTTATAAATTCAAAGGACCTGACAAAACTGCACTCTGTACCGATGCTATGCGGGGCGCTGGAATGCCAGATGGAGAGTCCATTCTAGGAAGCCTGACTAACGGACAAAAAGTTATTATTGAAGATGGCGTTGCAAAAATGCCGGATCGTTCTGCTTTTGCAGGTAGTGTAGCCACCACTGACCGTTTGGTTAGAACCATGGTACAATTAGCTGGCATCCCCCTCACCGATGCTATCCGCATGATGACACTCACCCCTGCCCGCATTTTACACATTGACTCATCAAAAGGTTCTCTTGAAGCAGGTAAAGATGCTGACATTATCATTTTCGACAATCAAATCAATGTTATTAACACAATATCAGAAGGCCATGTTATCTATAGTAAATGAATCTGAAACCAAAGTATTTCAACAAGAGCTATTAACCATTAAAATTTACCCCACTCTCCAACAAATGGGCAATGAAGCTGCAAAGGAAGTAGCTGACAGAATCTGCAAGCTCTTGGAAGAAAAGGCTGAAATCAATATGATCTTTGCCGCCGCTCCCTCACAAGACGAATTTTTAAATCATCTAATCCATGATAAGCGAATAGATTGGACCAGAATCAACGCCTTCCATATGGATGAATACATAGGTATTCATCCGGACGCGCCACAGAGTTTCGGGCATTTCCTCCGTATTCGTATCTTTGACAAAGTTCCTTTTAAAAAAGTGAACTACCTGAATGGACGCGCAGAGAGTCTTGAAGAGGAATGCAAACGATATGCCGATCTGCTTACTAAATATCCGGTAGACATTGTTTGCCTGGGTATCGGAGAAAACGGGCATATTGCTTTCAATGATCCGGATGTAGCTGATTTCAATGATCCCAAACTGGTAAAAATCGTAAAACTCGATCCGGTATGCCGTCAACAACAAGTCAACGAAAAATGCTTCGAAAGACTAGATTTAGTACCTAAAGAAGCATTGACACTAACAATACCTGCTTTACTAAAGGCCGAATGGATGTTTTGTATTGTTCCTTTCAAGAATAAAGCTCATGCGGTATATCGAGCCATTTACGGTGAAATTTCAGAAAAATGTCCAGCAAGTATATTGCGAAGAAAAGAAAAATCTTCGCTATATTTGGACACCGAAAGTGCAGAACAGATAAATCTATAACCAATCATGAAAAACAGAATCACTCTTTTCTTTGTATTGCTGATGATCAGTACCAGTATATACGCACAAAAAGTAATGAGAATAGGAATTATCGGTTTGGACACCTCCCATTCTACCGCTTTTACTGAATTGATCAATAGCGGCTCGGACGAAACATTTTCTAAAGGTTTCCGGGTAGTAGCCGCCTATCCATATGGTTCTAAAACAATTCAATCCAGTTATGAACGTATTCCCGGATATATTGAAAAAGTAAAGGCACAAGGAGTAGAAATCACCTCTTCCATAGCAGACTTATTGGAAAAAGTGGATTGCGTACTTCTGGAAACGAATGACGGACGGCTTCACTTGGAGCAAGCAATGGAGGTCTTCAAAGCCGGTAAAATATGCTATATAGACAAGCCTATCGGAGCTACATTAGAAGATGCCATTGCTATCTATGAGATGGCAGAAAAATACAATATACCAATCTTCTCATCCTCTGCCTTGCGGTTTACTCCTCAAAATCAAAAACTACGAAACAGTGAACTAGGACAAATCTTAGGAGCTGACTGCTATTCTCCACATAAAGTGGAACCCACTCATCCAGATTTCGGTTTTTATGGAATCCATGGAATTGAGGCTCTGTATACAGTCATGGGTATGGGATGCGAATCCGTCAATCGCATGTCTTCCGACAAAGGGGATATTGTAGTGGGACGTTGGAAGGATGGAAGAATCGGCACATTCCGAGGAATCACCAAAGGACCGCAAATTTACGGAGGGACAGCCTTTACCTCGAAAGGCGCAATAGCCGTTGGAGGATATCAGGGATATAAAGTGCTCCTTGAACAAATATTAATATTCTTCCAAACCGGAGTTCCACCTATTTCAAAAGAAGAAACGATTGAAATTTTCACTTTTATGAAAGCCTCTAATATGAGTAAAGAGCAAAATGGCAAGATTATTACACTGAAAGAAGCGTATCAGAAAGGCTGGAAAGATGCACAGAAATTAGTCAAGATTTATAATAAGAAATAAAAGGATGAAACTCGCATACAACATTAGATTTTTAGTGTTTTTATTGGTGGTTGCCTCATGCTCTTTATCTAAAAGGCAGACTACCGATGAAGTAGATATAAGCGGATCTCATAAAATAGATCTGATTGTACTCGATCCCGGACATTTCCATGCCAGCCTACTTCAAAAAGAGACATTGACAGATGTCAGTGACACCATCCGGATATATGCCCCCGAAGGAATAGCCGTCAACCAATATCTGGAAAGCATTGATTCTTATAATCAGCGGGCGGAATCTCCTACGACATGGAAAAAACAAGTATATACCGGAGATGATTATCTCCAGAAAATGCTTGCCGATCATAAAGGTAATATAGTAGTATTGGCCGGAAACAATCTGAAAAAGACGCGCTATATCATGGAGTCTATCAAAGCCGGATATCATGTCCTTGCCGATAAGCCACTGGCTATCAATCCACAGGATTTCAAGTTATTGACAGAAGCCTATCAACTCGCCAAAGAAAAGAATCTTCTTTTATACGATCTGATGACGGAACGTTATGATATCCTCAATATCATAGAAAAAGAGCTTTTGCATCAGACGGAATTATTCGGAGATTTACAAAAAGGTTCACCGGACAATCCATCTGTCATAATGGAAAGCGTGCATCATTTTTTCAAGACAGTTTCTGGCAAGCCATTAATTCGCCCGGCATGGTATTATGATGTAGAGCAACAAGGAGAAGGGATTGCAGATGTTACAACACATCTGATCGATCTTATCAACTGGCAATGTTTTCCTGATAAAACGATTCATTATCAATCGGATGTCACCGTGAATGCCGCCAAACACTGGCCAACTCCAATTACATTAGCAGAGTTCAGTCAATCGACACAAGTCGATTCTTTTCCCGCTTATCTTAATCGATACATAAAAAACGATGTATTGGAAGTGATGGCAAACGGAAGTCTCAACTATACCGTTAAAGGGATTTGTATAGGAATGAAAGTCACATGGAATTATACTCCACCCACTAACGGAGGAGATACATTTACTTCCATAAAGAAAGGAAGTAAAGCCACTTTAAAAATCGTTCAGGATGAAAAAAATGGATTTGTAAAAGAGCTATATATACAGAAAGAACCGGACATTGACAATCGGACATTTGAAGCTCAATTGCAAAAAACAGTGGAACAGCTTCAAATAACTTATCCGTTCTTATCTGTCAAAAACAAAAAGAATGGAACTTATCTGATTGACATACCACAGGAAAAACGATTAGGACACGAAGAACATTTCAGCAAAGTGGCAAAGGCTTTCCTGCATTATGTACACAATCAGGATATGCCGGAATGGGAAAATGAAAATACACTAGCTAAATATTACATTACTACTACTGCTGTAGAAATGGCAAAGAAAGGAAACAAATAAACAAAACAATAGGTGTTAGAAACAAGATGCAAATATTATAAAAATGAAGCCATGTTTCATGGCTTCATTCCTCATATCATGGGGACCCGATTCGATATCCTGCTCATTCATTCCGATATCGACCGATTGAATACACTTTGGGCAGATATCGCCTATGAGCTGGAGCGATTGGATAAAATATTAAATCGTTTTGATCCTCATAGTGAAGTTTCCAAGATTAATAATCATGCTTCTCAAAGCAAGATTCAAATCAGTAAAGAGCTGAAATCAATCTTACAGCTTTGCTCATACTATTATCAGACCACTTCACACTTATTCGACATTACATTAAAAGATTTCTCCAGAATACAACTTCATGAACATTCATATATCTCCTTTACATCTCCTGATATTTCACTTGATTTTGGAGGTTTTGCTAAAGGATATGCTTTGAAGAAAATAAGAAAATTCATTGAACAGGAGAATATTAGTGATGCATTTGCTAATTTTGGAAACAGTTCGATCCTGGGTATAGGACATCATCCTTATGGAGATTGTTGGAAAGTCAGTTTTCTGAACCCGTACAATCAGTCTCTTCTAAAAGAATTCGATCTGCAGGATACAGCATTATCCACTTCCGGCAATACGTTACAATATACCGGACACATTATGAATCCGCTTACAGGCATATTTAATGAACAACGAAAAGCAAGTTCTATCCTGTCCCCCGATCCGTTGGAAGCCGAAGTTCTTAGTACAGTCTGGATGATTGCCAATGAACAGGAACAAAAAAAGATTTCAGAAAAGTTCAATAATATACAAGCAACCCTATACAATTTATGATATGAAAGAACATAAAGAAAAAGGAGTAGACTTAGGACTCAGACAATTCATCAAAAGCCTGGGATATGTTGCCGGAGGAACCGCATTATTGGCGACCACTCCTTGGCTGACTTCCTGTACTCCGGAGAAACTACAAGAGATCAAGCATGAGAAAGCACGAATCGCTTTGATTGGTACCGGGTCCAGAGGACAATACCACATCCATAACCTCAAAGAAATACCTCATGCACAAATTGTTGCCGTATGTGATAATTATGCCCCCAATCTTCAACAAGCATTAGAACTTTGTCCGGATGCAAAGCCATATACGGATTACCGCAAACTACTGGAATCGAAAGACATCGATGGAGTCATCATATCCACACCATTAAACTGGCATGCACCTATTGTATTGGACGCATTAGCTGCCGGCAAACATGTCTTTTGCGAGAAAGCAATGGCACGTACCCTTGACGAGTGCAAGGCTATCTATGACACTTACAACCAGTCAGACAAAGTCCTCTACTTTTGTATGCAGCGAATGTATGACGAGAAGTACATCAAGGGAATGCAGATGATCCATTCCGGTCTCATCGGAGATGTGGTAGGTCTTCGCTGTCACTGGTTCCGTAATGCAGACTGGCGTCGTCCGGTTCCTTCACCAGAGCTGGAACGCAAAATTAATTGGAGATTATACAAAGAGAGCTCCGGAGGATTAATGACGGAATTAGCATGCCATCAGTTGGAAGTTTGTAACTGGGCAGCCCAAAAAATGCCGGAATCCATTATGGGAATGGGTGACATTGTATACTGGAAAGACGGACGAGAAGTTTATGATAGCGTCAATGTCACTTACAGATACTCGGATGGAGTTAAGATCGCATACGAATCATTGATTTCCAACAAGTTCAACGGAATGGAAGACCAGATTCTGGGAAGTAAAGGAACCATGGAAATGGCAAAAGGTATTTATTATCTGGAAGAAGATCATTCAACTTCGGGTATCCGGCAACTGATTGACCAGGTAAAAGACAAGGTCTTTGCCGCCATCCCGACAGCAGGTCCCAGTTGGCGACCGGAAACAAAAATGGAGTACACACCACACTTTATCATTGATGGAGATATTCACGTAAACAGTGGATTGAGTATGATCGGAGCAGACAAAGACGGTTCGGACATTATCCTGTCTTCTTTCTGCCAGTCGTGTATCACCGGAGAGAAAGCACAGAATGTAGTGGAAGAAGCATATTGTTCAACGGTTCTTTGTTTACTTGGAAATCAGGCAATGGATGAACAACGCCATATCCTCTTCCCCGACGAATATAAAATACCCTATATGAAATTCTAAGCCATGAAAGATATTATTATCACATCAAAAAAACTGAAACAAGAAAGGAATATCTATCTTCTAAGTTTCCTGCTTGCATTTATCATCAATGTAATTGCAATCATTATCTATTCCCGCCCATGGATTGAAATAATATCCCAAATCGGGTATGTCATCGTGATTAGTTTTTTCATCTATCTTATCTTATGGATTCCCCGAGGAATCCTGATATTCTTGAGTCACCTTTTCCGAAGAAAAAAATAAGAGATTTACGTTTTTTGAAGGAGAATTGACGGAAAAGCTCATTCACATATTCTAATAACAACCTAATTTTGGAGAAAAATAGATACTATGACAACAAGAAGAGATTTTATCAAAAAAACAGTAGCAGGTACAGCTGCACTTTCATTAGGAAGCATACTTCCAGGATTCGGTTCAAGCCGTTATCAAGATATTCTGGGAGCTAACGAAAAAATACGTATCGGAGTCATTGGAGTGAATTCGAGAGGTAAGGCCCTAGCGCAAGGATTTGCCAAACTTCCAGATTGTGAAGTAACTTACATTTGTGATGTAGACTCAAGAGCATTAGAAAAATGTCAGGCTGCTATCCACAAAATTACCGGACGTACTCCCAAAGGAGAAAAAGACATTCGTAAGATGTTAGAGTCGAACGATTTTGAAGCAGTGGTGATTGCCACCCCTGACCATTGGCATGCCAAAGCAGCCATTATGGCTATGCAGGCCGGAAAGCATGTTTATCTGGAAAAACCGACCAGTCATAATCCGGCAGAAAATGAAATGTTGGTTCGAGCCGCTTTGAAATATAACCGGATTGTTCAAGTGGGTAACCAACGCCGTTCCTTTCCCAATGTAATTAAAGCTATGGAAGAAATAAAATCCGGTTCTATCGGAAAAGTGAGATATGCCAAATCTTGGTATGTCAATAATCGCCCTTCCATTGGAACAGGGAAAGTTGTTCCTGTACCTGATTATCTGGATTGGGATTTATGGCAAGGTCCTGCCCCACGTGTTGCTGATTTCAAAGATAATTTCATCCATTATAACTGGCATTGGTTCTGGAATTGGGGAACAGGTGAAGCGCTCAACAATGGAACTCACTTTGTTGATATACTCCGCTGGGGATTGGGCGTAGATTATCCTACAAAGGTTGATTCTATCGGAGGTCGGTATCGTTTTCAGGACGACTGGCAAACTCCTGACACACAACTTATCACCTTCCAATTTGGTGACGAAGCATCTTTTTCATGGGAAGGACGTAGTTGTAATACGATGCCGGTAGACGGATATGGAGTAGGAACCGCATTTTATGGAGAAACCGGAACTCTCTTCATTGGCGGTGGCAATGAATATAAAATTGCAGATTTAAAAGGTAAAACGATTAAAGAGGTAAAAAGTGATTTAAAATTTGAGACCGGCAATCTGTTGAATCCATCCGAAAAACTGGATGCCTTCCACTTCCGAAACTGGTTTGATGCCATTCGTAAAGGAACAAAGTTAAATTCCGGAATTGTAGATGCCTGTATCAGTACCCAGTTGGTACAATTAGGTAACATTGCCCAACGTGTTGGACATTCATTACAGATTGATCCGGGAAGCGGACGAATTCTTAACGATTTGGAAGCCAATAAGCTTTGGGGAAGAGAGTACGAAAAAGGTTGGGAAATACGGGTTTAAAGCATGTCCCTATTTCTCGTTTTTTCATCAGGTTATAATTTTACAGAAAGGCATATCTTTGATAGGATATGCCTTTCTGTTTTCCTTCCGTAAAGCTGATTTATACCCTTTTAACACACGGAATATTCACCGTTTTTCATCGAAATCTCTTTTATTTAAGTATGATATTGCTTCGGGAAAGTATTTAGGAGTTTGCAATGTTGAACATCGATTGAATCGGATGTTTTTCTCAAAGGGGTGCTTGTACGCAAATATTGATTATCAGTTGGAAGATGAACCTGGACAAGAGCATTACCTATTACAAAGAATCGACTTTGATAATGAAGATAATGTAGAAATGTTTTTTAAAGTAGCTGATTACAAAAAGGGTTGGGATGGGACAGTTCTTCAAGGGAATATGTTTTTTAATTTAGGAACTGAGTCTGCTCTTTTTGTTCAGGACTTTATGGATACGATTATCTATGTGAATGGGGATCAGGTTATTCCTTATATGGTAGTGAAGAGTCAGGATTGGGTGTGTAAAACAGATTTAGAAATACTTGGGACTACTGATAATCCTTCGGCCAAAGGGGTGGCCATGATGAAGCTGATTCAGCATTTAGGGGCACAAAGAAGGACCTATAATCTATCTGATGTGTTTGTGAATGACTCTGTTATTGGTTTTTCGTATATGCAAGGAATGATGGGGACGGATGCGTTGTATGATAAGAGCACGGGTGAAACTATGGTGTTTGATCGCTCTAAAGATGATATATTGTTCGCAGAGCAACCATCACACAGGCAGATACCTACTTTTTTGTGTGCGAGTGATAAAGGTGTTTTCTATTCTCTTAAACCCAGTCATTTGCCTGAGATGAAGTATTTTATCTCTCAAGGCCTTGTGAAGGATGAAGTGATTGGGAAAAATGATTTGGATTCTTTGGATGGTGATGCAAATCCGGTGTTATTATATTATGAATATAAAGATTAAGATAGTATTAATAGGATTGGTTATCAGTAACTTCTTTCTTCTATGGAATGTTGTAACACAAAGGATAAAAGTATATGACGGTTTGGATAGGATAAATGATCTAAAAGAAAAGGTTGATAGTTGTGGAGATTCATTCTTTAATTATATAGATGTGAATAGTGACCTTACTTTTGATATTAAACCCATTGATACTTTAAAAAATGTGCAATTAGTATATTGTTTTTCCGACAAAAAATCAATAGGGAAATACCACAATTTTTCCCGAGTTTTATTTTGTGTTTTTAGTAAATACGCTTGTATTTATAGGACGGACAGTTCCAGATTTCGTCCATTTCAACGTGATATCGTTCACACATCGTCTTTTTCCATAAATACAGCGTACACATTTTGTGCAGTCTGTATATTCAATTGTATGAAAGGTGTAAATTATCCTAATCCATAGGTTATATATTATCAATTGGGCAAAAAAAGATATTAGACAGAAAAAACAAACCGTGGTATACTGGATAAGGCAAGAGCGAACCAACACGCTCACACGCACAACATGACATCAAGCCACATAGGAGGACAAAGACAATGGGTGGAATTCTGGAAACGGCAATGCTGATCTGTTTCGGTTATCTTGTTTTTTGCGGCAACATCCGCATTGATACTGAAGAGTTAATCAACCATCCGGGAAGCAGTCTGGGATGGCTTGCGATCGGACGGTGGGAGCTGGCGTGGCTCAAGCACCTTCTGGGGCTTGGAACACATCAGGTTATAAAAAGCGGGATCCTGTTCTTCCTGTTTTTCTGGCTGGGAGCCAATCTTCTGACGTTCGGCATTTATGAGCGCTCCGGGAAAAAGAAAAGCCGGTACTGGATTTTCCTGCTCCTCTATGTGACGTCCAACATCTGGTGCTATCAGATTTATTTTTCCCTGCAGCAGGCGGAAGTGGCGTTTGCAATGCTGCTGTTGATTGAGGCGGCATTCCTGATGAGCGGGATCGGCGCCGGAACCGTAACGAATCTGCTCCGGGCTTTTGCGGCGGGTGTTCTGTTATTTATCGGTCTGGGATCGTATCAGGCGCTGGCGGTTTACTACATCGCAGTGTGCCTCGTTTTCTTCCTGGCGGAGCTGACTGCGGAG